>CENJ01102591.1_pt1 | contig 51423 bp, 49 predicted proteins | sample 356161 | NCBI WGS metagenome assembly CENJ01 (sample SAMEA2619531, study PRJEB7988) | marine metagenome | biome: marine biome (ENVO:00000447); feature: surface water layer (ENVO:00002042); material: "saline water (ENVO:00002010), including plankton (ENVO:xxxxxxxx)" | depth 5 m
GCATCAATAAATGAATCATAAAATGGCATGCCTTTTAAATTTTGATCGCTAATCGAAAATATTTTATTTTTATTATTTTTCTCTGAAATCTTGATATCTGCAATGTTGTCCACATCTAATTCATGCCAGAGATGTATAAGAAAAACTCTATTAGAGGGGGAATGAAAAATTTCAAAATCAGAAATATAATTCTCCATTAAAAACCCAATTTGTACAGACTGTTGATTTTGAATACCTTCAATTTCGAGTATTGGGGAGCTTGCTTTGAGGTTTTCTAAAACATTTTCAGCAAATACTGCTTCATTTAAAGTTAGGTAGAACCAATTCTCCTGCCCAACCCATCCAGCAATGTCATCAACTTCAGGGACGTTACTAACTAATACTCTGATTAAGACACCATTTGTTTTTTCATGATGTGTAACTAGTTGCACTTGATGTGCATTCATATTACCAAGCAATGATGAAAATATTAATATGAAGATCCAATTTCTCATTAACGCTAATTATATAATTTTTTTTGAAGCTCCATTACTTCTTTTAATTCTTTAGAAGTGTCTGCCCCATTTTTCTCTTTTTGTTGTATCGTAAGTCTTAGATCATCAATTCTAGTTTTTAGTGGTGCAGACTGTATAGTAGACAAACAATCTTTAACTATTTGATCCGGGTTTTGTATTTCTTTTTCTTCCATTAACAATCCAGATATAAAATCACGTTCACTTTTTTCCGAAAAGTAATCAATGATTTTAGAATTTTCTATGGATTCATCAGTTAGTATTTTACTCATAATCTTTGAAAGTAACTCATGTGAAAATAAATCAATACCTAAATTGTTAATAAGCTTTTTCCTTTTGTCAAAACTTGAATTTATTAATATTTTAATTAATTCTAGTTCAGCCCTATGTAATTTTGTTTTAAAATTAAAAACACTATTTTTTACGACTGCAGTCTCTGACTTTTTATAACTTCTTTTTTGGTTTAAAATTTCTATTAAATCACTTTCTTTTTCTCTCAATTTTTCAGATAGATATTTTATAAGCTCATTTTTTATAATAGAATCATTAATATTTTTAATATCACCAATAACATTATGTAAATAATTACTTTTTTGTACTCCCTTAAAGGTTTTTGCATTTGAATAGTTAATATGGAATTCCATAAAGTCTGAAGGCTTTTCAATATTGTCATTGAGTACCTCTCGCCCATCTTTTAAAAGCCAATCGTCTGGGTCTAATTCACCTGGAGGCCTAACAACATATACTTCTACTCCTGCTTGAAGAAGGACGAATCCAGCCCTTATAGCCGCATTCCCACCAGCAGAATCTCCATCATATAAAATAACAACTGGTTTATTATATCTTGCAATTATAGCCGCGTGATTTTTTGTTAAAGAAGTTCCTGAAACTGCAATAACAGGCTCAATACCAGCCTGATAAAGTTGCAGAAGGTCCATGTAACCTTCGACAAGAATGATGTATTTATTATTACTGTTCGTAATTGCGCTCTTGGTTACATTTAATCCATATAAGACATTGCTTTTTTGATAAATAGCCGTTTCAGGGGAATTTAAATATTTCGCTTGATCATTTTTATTGTAGTCTCTTCCTCCAAAAGCTATAACATCACCTGATTGATGAGAGATTGGGAAAATTATTCTTGAACGAAACCTGTCATAAACTGTCCCTTTTTCAGATCTACTAAAGAGTCCTGTTTTTAACAGCTTTGAAGTTTCATTATTATATTTAGGTCCTATCTTATTTATGAGCCCACTCCAACCATCTATAGCAAAACCTATCCTGAATTTCCTGATAATTTGTTCAGTTAGATTTCTTTTCTTTAGGTATTGTAATGGTTCTTTACCTATATCAGAAAATAAGTTTTGTTGAAAAATAAGAGACGCATCCTCATGAACTGCCTTTAGAAATGAATATTCATTTGAAGATGAATAATTATCAGATATGTCTAAAATTATATTATATCTATCCGCAAGTAATTTAGCGGATTCAAAAAAAGTCAGCTTATAAAACTCCATTATAAAAGTAAAAACATTACCACCAGCATCGCAACCGCCAAAGCATTTATAAATCTGTTTCGATTGCGAAACACTGAAAGATGGAGTGTTTTCATCATGGAAGGGACATATTCCAAAATAATTCACCCCTTTCCTTTTTAATTCAACTTCTCTTGATATTACATCAACTATATCAGCTTGATCTCTAATTTTGTCAATAGTGTTTTGGGGGATTTGAGGCATTACGGCTGAACTAATTTTTTTATAAAATTTTCACTGAAATTGACTGGGTCCTCCCAGCCAAAAAAACTAATAATAGCTACTCTAAATTCATTTGTAGTTATAACTATATTTGAATTTTGCTCAATTATCATGGTCCACTTATCTAAAGGTAATATAATAATTACCCATATGAAAACAGCAATAATACAGTATCCCTTAAGGCTTCCAAAAATAAAACCTAATATATTATCCATCCAAATGTTTGACCGTGATAAAAGCGCTATTTTAAAAAGCCTTGTCACTACTCTTCCGCAAAGTAGAACAACACAAAAGATAACACAAAAAGATATAAAAGTTGATTGCCAAGGGGGAACAGTTATATAACTTAAAATAAGACTGGATAAAAAAGAGGTTTTACTTGTTGCAATTAGTATAGATAATACTAAGCCTATTAATCTTCCAAGTTCATCCACTAACCCCCTATTAAAACCTAGGACACCGTTAAACAAAATATAAAAAAGAGCAAGGCCATCTAAAAACCAACTCATCTATTGCAATAATTCTTTAGCTATCCTATTTGCTATTCCACCGTCTACTTTACCACCGCTTTTCTGCATAACCATAGACATTACTTTACCCATATCTGAAATACTTTCTGCAGAAATTTCAGAAATAACTTCTTTAATCAATTCTATGGTTTTTTCTTCAGATAATTGTTCAGGCAAATATACTTGGATTATTTCCAATTCAGATTTTTCTTTTTCTGCTAATTCCCCTCTACCAGCTTTACTATATACTTCAACTGACTCTTTGAGTTGTTTAACCATTTTTTTAACAACAGAAAAAAACTGATCTTCGTTTAATGGATTTTTGGTTTCTATTTCTAATTTTTTTAGTGCTGCAAGCAAGGAGCGTAAGATATTTGCTTTAACCTTTTGATCAGCTTTCATAGCTGAATACATATCTTTTTTAATTTTATCTATATAATTCAATTTCAACTACCGTTCATTATTTTGATCTATTCTTTTCATAGACATTAATAGTTTATCTTTATTTGCTTCAAAACCAATAAATCTTCTCCCAGTACATTTACTTGCGACACCAACATCTCCTGTTCTCATAAAAGGATCTAAAATCCAATTCAACTTAAAACTGCTGGCGTCTAATATTTTTGAGTAGAGTTTGTTAGAAAAACGGGCATTATCATCTGTTACTTTAGGTATATCAAACCAAAAATTAGTTTGAGCTTTTTTTTCCCTATCATTAAGTAATGAATGTCTTTCTGATTTTAAACTAGTTGCATTATTATTAAATAAAAAATCTTCATTTTTTGTAGCAAACCAGATATCCCCAGATTGATTTTTCCAAGTCAGATTATTTTTACTAGTTTTTGCTGACCTATTATGCCATGTAATCCTGTTCTGTACAATGAATTTTTCATTTAAAAGTCCATTATACATATTGGAATAAGTCCAATCACAGAGTAGATATATACCACCGGTATTTTTCAAAACTCTTCTAGCTTCAATAATCCATTTTTGATTCCAGCTATAATATTCTTGAAGTGTGAATTGAGAACCTCTACTCTCTAGATTAATCCATGGCTCCTTTGGTGGCTCAGTAACAATGAGATCAATACTGTTATTTGGAAGTTTTTGGAGGCCTTTGAGCCCTTCTGACCAAAAAACGCCTTCTTTTAAATGATCTATGTCTAAGGATAAATCTTCAGCCGTTAGCAAAGCTGGCAAATATTTATTTAAATCATTTATTGTTAATCCAGATAATGAATCAACAGAGTCCTGTATATTTTGCGCAATTGGCATAGATTGTAAATTATCCATTATATAAATTTAATTAATTATTATCTCACAAGGCATTAAGATAGTTTTTAACCTGATATGGAATATTAAACTAACAGCATCCTTTTTTGTTAACATTTAAAAAGATAAATTTTAACAAATGTATAAAATTCTGTTAACCCTTTGGTGCATCATTAGTTTTATATCAGCACAATCAATAATTGGCCCAGGAAATACAAAGCTAAATCTCTTCAACTATCTAATTGAAAATTATAAAACAAATAGCACACTTAGCTATAATAATGCTAGAGATGTAATGTATTCAATCATTGATCTTGGGCAGGATAATACATTGAAAGGAATTTATACTAACTATACAATTACTATAGACCCATCTCAAGACCCTAGGCCTCAAACCAATGCATTAAATATGAATTGTGAACACTCATGGCCACAGAGTATGGGCGCAAGCGGCTCCCCACAAAAAAGTGATCTTCATCATTTATATCCTACCCGAGGAAATGTTAATTCTTCAAGAGGTAATAAACCATTCGGTGAAATAGATGATAATCAAACTGATAAATGGTGGAGGCTAGATTATTATTCAAATAATATCCCAAATCAGTTCATTGATGAATATTCCGAGGTAGATAATGATAATGAATTGTTTGAACCAAGAGAAGATGTTAAAGGCAATATAGCCAGGAGCATGTTTTATTTTTATACAATATATAATAATGTAGCTAATCAAAATTTTTTCGATCAACAAAAAGACGTATTATTTGAATGGCATAAACTTGATCCTATAGATGAAGTTGAACTAACAAGGACATATGCTATTGCTAATTATCAAAATGATATTCCAAATCCATTTGTAATTGATTCAACTCTTATAAGAAGAATATGGTATCTCAACTGCTTTGAAAATATTAATTCGCAAGTACTTTTAGATAACATTTTATCAAGTGAAAATTATTCTAGTAATTATGACATCAACTCAGACACCAATGTCAATATATTTGACCTTATGTATATTTTAAATAGAGAGTCTGGTCAAAATGCTTATTTCATATGTGATTAAAATGGCTCTTTATGGGGAATAAAATAATTTTTATTTCACTGGGAATAGTTGTCGTTCTCAGATCGCTGAAGGTCTATATAGAGAGGAAGCTGACGACAAATTTGAGGTTTTTAGTGCAGGAAGCAATCCTTCAAGATTACATCCAGCTGCTATTAAAGTTATGGCTGAATGGGGCATTGACATACAAAAACAAAAGTCTGAAAAAATTGATAAATACCTAAATAAAGAAATTAATATAGTAATAACAGTTTGTGATAATGCAAAAAATACCTGCCCTAATTTCCCAGATGGAAAAATTATTATACATTGGAGTATTAAAGACCCTTTCCATGGTTGGAATAATAATGAAGAAGATTTAGAACCATATCGCATGGCCAGAAATGAAATAAAAGCAAAAATAAAAGATTTGCTTCAAAAAGATGAAATAAAAAATTTATAATATGAAAATCGCAATCAGTTCATTACCGAAAAAACCATGGTGGTCTGATGGGATCATAGGGTATAAAGATAATCCATTCATGAAAAATGGAACTGTACCAAACCAAAACCTTCTAATAAAAGAACGCCTAAACCTTATTGCTACATTAAAAAAAAATAAAATTGAAGTTATTGAATTTCCATTCCCAAAAATCCTAGAAGAGTCAAAGTTTGGCCATGACTATGTTTTTATGAGAGACAGTTTTATCAGTGATCTTAATGGTAATGTATTAATGTTAAAGTTTGCAGAAAAAAAGCGAGAAGCTGAAACTGAAATAGTGGCTAATGAGCTTGAAAAATTGAATTTTAACTTAATAGAATTACCAACTAAAAAAAATATTCTTGCTGAAGGTGGAGAGTTTTATTTTTGTCCAAAAGATAAATTACTTTTTAGTGGAATAAATAGAAATACGATTGCGGGTGCTGAGTATGTAGCTTCGTTTCTAAATGCAAATGAACTTATATTGATTGATACTCCATCTTTTCATTTAGATACTGTGTTCACAACCGTTTTTGATAAACAAGGTGCTTTATCTGCAATGATCGTTTGTGAGGAACTAATTACAAAAGATTCATTTAAAAATCTTGAAAAAATTAGTATCAAGCTAAACGTACATATTATAACCATACCAGCTAAAGACTCTATCGGCACAGATGACTACCTAGGTTCATTAGCAGTAAACAGTTTTTGTGCTCCTGGTTTACTAATAAGTTCATCACACTATTCAGATTTTTCTGTGGGCAAAAAACTAGAAAGTCTCGGAGTAAAAACAGAAGTCTGCCCTGTTTCGCAATTCCAACTTAGTGGCGGTTCGGTACATTGTTTAACTAATGAGTTATAAATGTTTTAATTTGTTTTTGGAACAATTTAATATAAAATGAAGTATCATATATAAAGCTAGAGAGGGAAAACCATCATGAAAAATATCATTTTTATAGTTTCTTTTATTTTTATAGTGTTTAACTGCGCCCCTCCAGATCCAATAATCATTGAAGTCCCTGTGGAAAAAAAAGATAAGCTTACTCTAGGCAAGGTTCAAAGCCAGATAAAAAAAGGAATGAGCCAAGCAGAGGTACTAGAAGTGTTGGGTTCACCTAATATTTTAACAAAAAACTCAAGCGGCAATGAAGTCTGGACATATGATAAAATAAGTTCATCACAATCATCTTCTAATAATGCTTCAGCCACATATGGCCAAGCTCAATTAGGTAAAGGATTCTGGGCCTTCCTGTTTGGTGGAACTACTAATTCTGTGCAATCTAGCTCTAACAGAGATGTTGAATCAAAATCACTTACTGTAATAATTACCTACAATAATGATAAGCTTGTATCAGATTTTACTTATCAAAGCCTAAAATATTAGGGCATGCGTCGATTAATCCGCCCAATTACAATACAAGGGAAAATTCGTTTGTTTTCCTTAATGTTTTACTTAGTAACTGCAAATGTAGTCTTTACTCAGAATAAACCACCAACAGCTGTATCGAGAACATTACAAACTCAAAATTTTGCTGCTGATACTAAGAAAACACTCAAAGCATCCATTAATGCGTTACAAGATCTGGATTATACAATCGATGTACTTAATTCTGATGTTGGTTTAATTACTGCCAGCAGGACCACAGAACAGAAGAAAGCTGAAGTATTTTCAGATGGAGTTGATCCTGGCCCATCCTCTCAAAATAATAAGTTTGAAGAAGAGATAGACGCCGAAGAAGCGGCTAAGAAAGAGCAAACTCAAACTTGTGTTAAAATTTTTGGTGTTGCAGTGGTAGCCGTTTTTTTCGTTGTCTTATTAAGTGCAATTTTTGGTGATAAAGATGATGATAGCGATGATGATGACGATGATAGGCCATCAAGTTCTAGCTCGTCATCTGGCTGGAGAAGAAGCAGTAGGTCCTCCCACTCAAGTAATAAAACTGTCAATAATTATTATCAAGATAATTCTCCAAAAGGCCCTCGCATTTATAGATATAAAGTGACTATTAACATTGATGAATCTGGACCTGATAACACTAATGTCAGGGTTAGCGCTAGCGGTGAACTAGAACAAGATGGAAAAATTTTAGAATCTGGCGGTATTTATGAACCAGAATTCTTTAAACGATTTTTTGCTTCAATGAACAAATCAATTTTCTTGAATGAGAATCTTCCTTCTAACTAAAATGCCATTCCTAATTTGAACTGAACCTCAGTAAAACCCTTTTCTCCCTTGTATACATCCTCAGTCATATTATATCTGAAGTTCAAATGAGAATCAATTACTAGTATTTTAAATCGTAATCCTAACTGCAAATGAGTTCCACTATTATCAATTTTATTTTCTTTTAAATAATCGATCAATTCATCCTCTAAGGAATTTGGATCAAATCCAGCCGTCAAATCATCAGTATCAAGCAAGTCTCTAACCATAGAAACACTTGCACGAGGAGTAGAACTGTGCGAATTGACACCAACTCCTATAGATAATGCAGTTTTGGCTAAAAGTGGAATCGAAAAATCAGCAATATTTTTTTTCACTGTCATTGCACTGGATACTCTAACCCAGCCAAATGGGATATCCTCCATCTGGTTGACTACATTCCTAAAAGAAAATTTATACTCTCCATAAGCAGAATTTCCCTCTAATTCAACAGTCCACCCTAAAAGATCAATAAATATATAGCCTCCTAATCCAACCGGTAGAGCATTCATTTCATATGACTCAACAGTTACTTCAGAAAGACCACTACCTTCAGTATAAGAAGATGCTTCTAATTTGGTTCCGTCTTGAAGTACATTTAATCCAAAGCCTACTATTCCAAAAACTGATTGTGGCAAAATAATAACTGCAGCCAATAAAATTATTTTTAGATTTTTCATTAAGATCTCCTTATGTGTGATAAATTTTATATATAAACATAAATAAAATAAATTGTTAAAAGAATAAATCTATTTATGGTTGGATTCTCTATTTTTATCTAAATAAATTGAAACCATCTCATACTATATGCATACAAAGACAACTTCCATCCTTTTCTTGTTTTTAGCAAATTTATTTGCTCAAGGTCCAATTTGGCCAACTGATGCCGGAAACTCATATTCCTCAAACTTTGGAGAATATAGGGACGATCATTTCCATATGGGCCTTGACATAAGAACTAATGGGGTAACAGGCTATAAAGTATTTGCTGTTGAAAATGGTTATATATCTAGAATAGTTACAAATTATTCTGGATATGGAAAAGCTATATATCATAAAACAATTAGTGGAAAGACCTACGTTTATTCACATTTAGAAAAATTCAGTCCGATAATGGAAAGAGTACTCAAACTTCAACAAGCCAAAAATAAAAAATATAGTATACGCACAAATTTTTCGCCTAATGAGTTTCGAGTTAAAAAAGGTGATGTGATTGGAATCACAGGCGAAACTGGCTATGCATTTGGACCAAATCTACATTTCGAAGTCCGCGATGAAACAGATGCCGCACTTGACCCACTCAGTAATGGATTTCTTAAAAAAGATAAAGTAAATCCAATTATGCAAACGATAGCGTTAGTCCCATTATCAAAAGGTACACTTATTAATTCTAGTCCTTTAGTACAGACCATACCGCTTTTTAGATCTAAAAATGGAGAATATTTATTTGCTGATACCATTAGTGTTATTGGAGATTTTGGTTTAGCAGTACAAGCTATAGATAAAAGAGAAGGTTCAAAATTTAAATATCAATTTTATAAAGCTGAATTGTATATAAACAACAAGCTTAGTTTTGAACTTAACTATAATAGAATACCTTACAGCCAAACTAACAATGTTAGAACGCTTGTTCAATTTGAATTGAAAAAACAAAATCTCGGAGAATACCAAAAATTATATAGGCTTCCAGAACATCCAAAGATGTCAGTTCACAAATTAGATCAGAATGGCATTATTACTCTCCCTCCAGGTTATCATAAAATAAAAATAATCATTACTGATGCTGCTGGCAATATCGCTATTGCAAATGGAGTAATGCTAGGGACATTCCCCATGTCTATCAATGCAAAGGAAATAGCAAGAGATGATAACCAAATTTCAATTGAAATAAGCCCTACTAGAGGAGGACTTGCAATAAGAGATGCAACAGTTTATGCTTTTACACCGTTTGGCTTTCCTGATGAAAAAGTAAAAATTTTAAATTCTGAAAAAAAAGGGAAAAACCTTATACTATCTATACCATCTGAAAATTCTAAAGATAGAATATTTCAAATTATCGCAACCAATCAAATAGGATCGATTGCTATGCCTTTTCATTGGTCAAATTATAATACATCAAGAACAATATTAGATGTAAATCCAAAGTTGGATATAGTTCACACTGAAGGCGGATTATTTTTTCAAATTGATATAGACCAATACGCTCCAGGTGAAGCAAAATTAAAATTATCGAATGATAATATTTTTCAATCTTACACTGTCAGTCAAATTCAACCAAATGTGTTTTTATCAGATATGTTAACTCCAAAAATTTTGGAAAATGTAAAATATGTAGACATATCACTACATAAAGGAGATCTATCTCGAGAAACTAGGTTTAATTTTATGCCGGGCATTGCAGAACCAAACATGAAAACAGTTATAATATCAAAAGATAAAAATTGCTCCATTCAAACACTGCCAAATACCGTCTACTCGCCTACAGCAATATGGATTGAAAAAGTTGATAAACATGCTCCAATAAAAAATGGTTACCATCTATCGGCAGTTTATCAACTACAACCATTCGATAGAGTTTTGAAAAATGAATACCTTTTAGGAATTAGATATAATCATCGATTATCCGGTCACACTAAAATGGGTATTTACTACTATGATGAAAAATCTGAAAATTGGACTTATGTAGACACAAAAAATAATGATGATAAGAATATACTTACTGGTAATTTAGAGCAATTCCATGCTGTGACTATAATTCAGGATTTAGTCCCACCAAAAATTTTAAAGACATATCCTGCAAATGGCGGATTTTATGATGGAAAAGATGTTAAAAAGATTATTATCGATGTTGAGGATTCCATATCTGGAATAGAACCAAAAGAAAAATCTTTTGTTGTCAAACTAAATGGGAATCGATTGTTCTGCGCTTACCAACCTGTTAAAAAACAAATTACATACGAATTTGAAAAAGGTATAAATGAAGGAGATCATCTGATCGATATTATCGTCAAAGATAAAGTTGGAAATAAAACAAATAAGTCAATTTCATTTACATGCAAATAAGGTCTGATTTATGTCTGATAATGAGTTAATTCAAAGAGCAATTAAAATGAGGTCGCAAGCCTTAGTACCTTATTCAAATTATAAAGTTGGAGCTGCTGTATTAACAGAATCTGGTAGAATTTTTGGCGGTTGTAACATTGAAAATAGTAGTTATAGTTTAACTATATGCGCAGAAAGAGTAGCTTTGTTCAAAGCAGTTTCAGAAGGTGAAACAAAGTTTAAAGCGTTATCTGTTTCAACAAATAACGCAGGCATGCCATGCGGTGCGTGTAGACAAGTCATCTGGGACATCTGCGGGGATATACCAATATTAATAGCTGATGATAATAGTTTAATCGTCAAAACCGAATCTATTAAACTTCTGCCGATGCCTTTCGACGCTACAAAATTATCATAATGAAAAACTACCTTATTGGAATTAGTGGTGGTTCTGGTGCTGGTAAAACAACAATAGTAAAAAGCTTAGTAAAACATTATGAAAATAAGACAGCTGTACTTGAGTTAGATTCATATTATAAAGATTTTAGTGATTTAACTTTTGATGATAGGGAGAAATTAAATTTTGACCATCCTAAGTCTTTTGATTATAAATTGCTAAAAGCTCATATTAATCTTTTATTGCAAAATGAAAAGATTAAAAGCCCAATATATGATTATAAAAAACATAAGCGTATAGAAAATTCAAAAACTGTCTATCCAAATAAATTAATATTTGTAGAGGGCACTCTTATTTTTTATTTTGCGGAAATAGTTAAGTTTATGTCACTAAAAATATTTATACATGCAAAAGAAAAAGTCCGCTTTTCAAGACGTTTGAATAGAGATATCATATTTAGAGCTAGAACAAAAGAAAGCATTCATGAACAATACGATAAAACCGTGAAGCCAATGCACGATGAATATGTTAGACCGCTAAAATCAGAAGCAGATCTTATTATTTCAGGTGAATCAGAACTGATTGATAATAGAAATAAAATAATTAGAGAAATAAATTCAATGACCAAAGGAAATTTATAGTATGCATCAAAAACCTATAGAATTAGGTTGGATAGAGGTTATCTGTGGAAGCATGTTCTGTGGGAAAACTGAAGAGCTTTTAAGAAGATTAAGACGAGCAAAAATTGCAAATCTTAATATAATTGCGTTTAAGGCAAAAATAGATAACAGATACAGTAAAGATAAGATCGTCAGCCATGACAGAAATTCTTTAGAATCAATTGCTATTGACAATGCTGAAGACTTAATGAAACTTGGTCGCAATTATGATGTTGTAGGTATAGATGAAGCACAATTTTTTGATGACAGCCTGTTGCTTGCTTGTAAAACTCTTGCGGAAAATAGAACTAGAGTTATAGTTGCTGGTCTTGATACTGATTATAAGGGCCAGCCATTTGGCCCTATGCCATTAATCATGTGCGAATCTGATTATTTAGATAAACTAACTGCAATCTGTATGAGGTGCGGAAAAGATGCTACATACACCCAGAGAATTACCTCAGATACCCAACAAGTTGTCATAGGTGAAACTGATGCTTATGAGGCACGTTGTAGAAAATGTTTCATTCCTCCAAAAAAGTAAAATATGGAAAATTACACAGGAATATTAGGAATCATTGTACTACTTGGTATTTCATTTTTACTTTCAAATAATAAAACACTAATAAACAAAAATATAATTTTTTGGGGCCTGGGTCTTCAAATATCCTTTGCTATTATCATTCTTAAAACCTCTTTTGGGAAAGCATTATTTTTTTATTTTAATATCCTCATTGTAAAATTAATTAGCTTTGCTGATGCTGGTAGTGATTTCTTATTTACTTCATTCATTCCCGAAGTTGGTTATGATCAAGCTTTAATTAATTTTGCATTTCGAGCGCTACCTGTTATTATTTTCTTTTCAAGCTTAATTACAGCTACATACCACCTTGGGGTAATTCAAATTATTATAAAAAATATTGCAAAAGTCATGGAAAAAACAATGAAGACTAGCGGAGCAGAAACCTTAAGTATTTCTGCAAACATTTTTGTTGGACAAACTGAAGCCCCTATTCTAATAAGGCCATATATTTCTAAAATGACGAATTCTGAATTGATGACAGTGATGGTTGGGGGATTTTCAACAGTCGCTGGAAGTGTAATGGCACTATATGTAACGTGGCTAAATAACATACCTGAAATTGCAGGACACCTTCTTGCTGCTTCTGTAATGTCGGCTCCAGCAGCATTAATGGTAGCAAAAATCATTTATCCTGAAACAAAATCTTATCAAATCATAAACTCAAATAGTATAAATCTAAAATCCCAAGACAATAATTTAGTAGATGCAATTGGGAGGGGAGCTACAGATGGTCTAAAACTTGCAGCAAATGTAGCAGCAATGTTAATTGCTTTTATTTCATTGGTTGCAATGATTAATTTTATTTTAGGTTTATTAGGGACTTCGATGCAAGAGATGCTAGGCTTACTTTTCAAGCCACTCGCATGGACCATGGGAATACCGTGGGCAGATGCAAAAATAGTTGGTACTTTAATGGGTGAAAAAATTGTACTAACTGAACTCATTGCTTTTAGAGACCTAAGTGATTATGTTTCAAATAATACAATTTCAGAACGTTCAGTTATAATAGCTAGCTATGCTTTATGCGGATTTGCAAATTTCGGCTCCATTGGTATTCAACTGGGAGGGATAGGTTCAATGGCCCCCAAGCGTAAAAAAGATCTTTCAAAACTAGTCTTTAAAGCTATGCTTGGAGGTGCTATTGCTTCTTGGCTAACAGCATCAATTGTTGGAATTCTAATTTAATTATGTCTATAAAAATTATTCTAATGGGGCCACCGGGAGTTGGGAAAGGTACTCAGGCCTCAATTCTAAAAGACTACTTTAATTTGCCCCACCTATCAACAGGAGAAATTCTTAGAAAAGAAATAGCATTAAATACTAGTATAGGAAAAACCTCTAAAAAGTATATCGATAAAGGTCTTTTCGTTCCCGATGAAATATTAATTGAAATCATTGAGGAACATCTAAAAGATCCTAATGCTCAACAAGGTTATATCTTAGATGGATATCCTAGAAACCTTCAACAGGTTGATGACTTGGACAACTTACTAAAAAAGTTGAATCAAAATATTAACGTTGCCATAAGCATAACTGCAGATAAAGAAGAGCTTATTAGTAGGCTCATAAAACGCAAAAAGGAGACGGGTAGAAGTGACGATGATTCTAAAATAATTTCAAAACGCCAAGATGTATATTGGAATCAAACTGCTCCTATTATTGATCATTACAAAAAAGTGAATCTATTGAAAGAAATCAATGGTCTTGGTTCGATTGAAGAAGTAACACAAAGAATAATAAAAGTTATAAATTTATAGTATGCTAAAAATTGGTTTAACTGGAGGTATTGGTTCTGGAAAAAGCGAGGTTAGTAAATTTTTCCAAGCTTGGGGTGCATATATTTTTGATGCAGATAGAGAAGCAAAACATATTATAAATACCGATAAAAGTGCTCAGAAAGAAATAATTAAAGAATTTGGCAGTGATGTAATAGATGCGGACCAAAATATAGATAAACAAAAATTGGCTAGAGTTGCATTCCAAGATGAATTTCATCAGCTAGCTTTAAATTCCATAATACACCCACATGTGTTTAAAAAAATTGATTCTACATTTGAAAAAATTCAACAACAAAACAAACATAACTGCTTTGTTGTTGATGCTGCTCTTATTTATGAATCAGGGGCTGACACACATATGGATTATGTAATTGTGATTACTTCTTTACTTCGATACAGAACAGAGAGAGTAATGTCAAGAAATAACATGACCAGAGACGACTTTTTGAAAAGAGTAACACTACAATGGCCAGATGAAGACAAAGAGCATATGGCAGATTATGTTATACAAAATAATTCAGATTTAAATAATTTAGAAAGAGAATCAAAAAAAATATTTGATTCAATCATTTAAGTTTATCTGGCTCTGCCTCTTAAACTTTTAGGCTTATCAAATATTTCTTTAAATATAACCCCAGTCCTAACTGGATCTTGCAGATCAATTAGGTTAGCTAGTTTTGTATTATTAATATTAACGTTCCTAACATTATTTGATTGTAAAGGAACATCTTTACTTGGCGTTTCATCTACTATTAAATCAATCTTAGGTTCTATTTTAGGACTTTCTACTAATACTTCTTCAAAGTCATCTAGATACTCTTCTTCATCAATATCTTCTTCTCTAATAGTTTTAGGTTTTTCAACTCCACTATTTTCGTCACCAATTATAGCTTTTAAAATACCTTCACCAAAATCTACAATACCCCCAGTATCCCAGTCATCTTGGCTTTCGATCTTATCTCTAGCTTTATCTCTTTGCCTCTTCTTCATCCAGCCAAAAAAGCCGTAAAGAAGCATTAAGAATAACCAATTACTCATACTATCTAACCTTGAAAATTATTTGCTAGAGTCTGTGTTAACATCTTCACCTTCATCCTTAGAGTTCCCAGGCGAGTCTGCTATTGAATCCCTCATACCAGTATCAGCTTTTATATTATTCATATTATAATAATCGAAAATACCTAAATTGCCTTCCCTGAAAGCTTGTGACATTGCTTTAGGGACCTCTGACTCTGCCTCAACAACCTTAGCTTTCATCTGTTGAACCTTTGCTTGCATTTCTTGCTCTTGAGCTACTGCCATTGCTCTTCTTGTCTCTGCTTTTGCTTGAGCAACTCGTAAATCTGCTTCAGCCTGATCTGCTTGAAGGGAGGCGCCAATATTTTTACCAACATCAAGATCCGCAATATCAATTGAAAGTATTTCAAATGCAGTCCCCGAATCTAAACCTTTATTCAGAACTGACTTCGATATGCTATCGGGATTTTCAAGAACGTCAGAGTATGTTTGAGCGGAACCAATAGCGCTGACAATACCTTCACCGACACGAGCAATAATGGTGTCATCGGTAGCACCACCAACTAATCCGGGTATATTCGTACGAACTGTCACCCTAGCTCTTGCCTTTAGTTCAATACCATCTTTTGCTACTGCAGCTAAGTATCCATCAACAGGAGCATTGATAACTTTTGGATACACACTAGTTTCAACCGCAGATTTGACATCTCTTCCAGCTAAATCAATAGCAGTTGCAATTTCAAAAGGCAATTGAATCTTCGCCTTATCAGATGCAATTAGCGCTCCCACAATATTCTCTACATTTCCTCCTGCCAAATAGTGAGTTTCTAACATATCTGTACTAATATGATCTAAACCAGCTTTGTGAGTGTTTATAACTCCATCTACAACAAGCCTCGGAGATATTTTCCTCAATCGCATTCTAATGAGATCGACTATCCTTATTCTTCCAAGCCCTAAAGAGACCACGGCTTGGACCCACATACCAAGAGGCACAAAATAAAAAAACAAAACAAGAAATAAAATTATTACAATTAAAAAAGCTCCTTGTACTAACGGCATATAAACTCCTTATTTTAAAAACTATAAATTATTTTTTACGAACTACTACCCTATTACCATCTACAGATAGTATAACTACTTTCACATTTTTATCAATGAAATTACCCTCACTCAAAGCAAAAACTCTCTCATTGCCTACGTTGATCCATCCAGAAGGGTGTAAATCTGTTTCTGTCAACGCTTCTTCACCAACCAATTTTTCCCAACCAAAACTTGCGACATAGCCATCTTCTTTCTTTTGAATATCAGGCGAGGTTAAATCTCTCCAAAATTTTGTTTTTGTCATAGCTCTAAAAAGTAAAACTAATCCGACCAAACCACCGATCATACCAATGATTAAACCGTTAGATGCTTGACTCAAAACTTCCTCTCCCACGGGGACATCAGGAAGTAATAAAAGATAAAGACCCCACAAAATAAAAATTATTCCTGCCACACCAGCAACACCAAACCCTGGGAAGACAAATGCTTCTAGCATTAAGAATAACATACCCATAAGTATAACTAAAAGATCACTCATTGTTGCTAATTCTGCTATGTATGAGGCGCTAAGAGATAGAGCTAGACAAATGAGGCCTATTGAGCCGGGAATACCCCACCCTGGACTTTGGAGCTCAAACAAAATACCTAAAAAGCCAAAGGTAGTTAGCAAAGATGCGACCACAGGATTTGTTAAAAAACGAACAAAGTTTTCGGACCAATTTTCTGTAGTTTTATTAACTACTAAATTTGAAAAACCTAAAGTATCTAAAACAGCTTCAAAATTTTCTAGCGAAGCGTCTGCAATTTTATATTTTAAAGACTGTTCGGTAGTTAATGTAATTAAGTTACCTTGCTTTCTACCCTCAATATCATCTACTATAACGGTATCACCATCTATTACAAGATAATAAACTTTTGTCTTTATAGTATCTATGTCTTCACCATCATTGATAAATTCTTTAATAACCTTATTTGGAAATTCTAATTCCTCATCGACCATTCCTCTAGCAATATATGTATCTCTTCCCCTTTTTTCTGCAGTTGCAGCCATTTCTTCACGCATGTAGCTAATAACTTTTTCACTAGCTTTGTTGCCCTGCATATCCACTGCAGTTGTTGCTCCAATAGTTGCACCTCCAGCCATGAATATTTTTTCACAAGATAATGAAATCAGCGCGCCTGCAGAAATTGCACGTTTATTTATAAAAGCAACTGTTGGGACCTTCGAATCTAATATTGCATCCTTGATTTGCGTGGCAGCATCAACGCGACCACCAAAAGTATTAACTTCAAATATAATAGTCTTTGCATTATTTTCTTCAGCTTCTGCAATAGAGCGTTCAATGAATGGAGGCAACCCTAAATCAATTGTTCCTTCAATAGGAATGTGATATACCGTTTCCGCTAGCGAAATACTAAATGCAATGCAAAAATAAATTATAATACGTTTCATGTACTTAAATTTGACCATAGATGATGCAACTTGTCTAATAATATTCATTAAAATTTTATAGCATAATATTTTGACTATATATCATAAAATGACATACTTCGCTCTTCGCGTTTTAAGCCGTATTTTGAAAATATTTTCAATTAAAAAGCTTTATATAATTAGTCGAAATCTTGCTAGCATCTTTTTCAATTACGTTCCCAAACGAAAAGAAACTGCATTAAAAAATCTTAAAATAGCCTTTCCTGACAAATCAGATGAGTGGATAAACACTACACTAAAGAAATGCTATAACTTTTTTATTTTTAATTTTTTACAATTCTTAGCATTCCCATTTGATCCCAACTCTATTAAAATAGAAGTTGTTGGTGAAAAACATTTAAAAAATGCAATCAATCAAAAAAAAGGAACAGTTCTGGTTTCTGCGCATTTTGGATCTTGGGAAATTTTAGGACATTGGTTTGGAAAAAATAGCTATCCTCTTGTAGGTATTGCTCAAAGACAAAAAAATAAAGGGGCCAATTTATTTTTTGAAGAAAAAAGGCAATTAAGTGGCATCAAACAAGTCTACAGAAAATCAAGTATGGACTTCTTATATGATGTTCTAAATGCAAACGAAATTTTAGGTTTAGTTAGTGATCAGGATGCAAAAAGAAAAGGTGTTTTCGTAGATTTTTTCAATAAACCAGCTTCAACTCATAAAGGTGCCGCATTATTTCATCTCAACACAAATGCTTCACTAATATTTGGTATATGCGTTCAAAAAAACATAGGGCAGTATCAAGTTGAATTCATTCCTATAAACCCAGATAAAAAATCTGTTGAGGACATCACTCAACTTTACACAAGTGTAATTGAACGGTCTATCAAAAAATATCCAGAACAATATTTTTGGTTTCACAATAGATGGAAAACAAAACAATAAAATGAAAATAATTAATTGGAAAAATAAAGAAGCGGTAAAAGTTGCTGTAAAAGTTATTAATAGTGGCGGAATTCTAGTCTATCCAACTGATACTATTTATGGATTTGGAGTGAATGCAAAAGATCCCATAGCAATAGATAAGTTAAATGTTCTGAAAAATAGAACAGGTCCAATTAGCGTAATTGCACCTGACAGGGGCACTGTATCTACTTGGTTAAATGTTAAAGAAGAAAAAAAACTACAGGCTGTTAATCATTTAGATGCTCAAAATACTATAATATACCCGGTTAAAAAAAATATCGTTCACAAGAAAATTATGGGCCCCAATCATACACTTGGCATAAGAATCCCAGACCATCCATTTTGCAAACTAATAGCAAATTCGTGCACTCTGCCAATTACAACAACAAGTGTTAACAGGACCGGAGAACCCCCAAGAAATAATGTAGATGAGATTCTTAATTCTTTCCCAACAGAGGTTGATCTAATAATTGAAGATGGAGATTTAGTTAACTCTGCTTCAAAAATTTATATATATACTATGAATGGATTAAAAAATATACGATGAAAATTTTATTTTTTTTAATTTTCTCAGTTATTTTTGCCAAGGATAAATCTTGGGATGAAATGTTGCTCTATAACGCCTCTTTTGGTGGTGTGGATGTTGCTACAGCAACTCTAAAATCAAAAAAATTTAAAAATATCCAGAACCAAGACATTTTAAGGATTGAGTTCAAAGCTAAATCAAAACCATCATTAAAATATATTTTCCCAATAAATGATAAAATAATTATTGATATTGATTTAAATACATGGCAGCCATTGAAGGTTGACAAAAAAATAAGAGAAGGTGGTTACAAACAAAATTCCATCTCTACTTATAATCATAAAAATAAAATGTTCATTTATAAGGAAGACAGTATATCCTATGATGGCGAGATATTTAATCCCTATTCATTGATATATTACTTTAGAACGCTAGATTTTTCTTCCGATGCAAATTATGAAATCCAAGTGGTTGATAATAAAAAAGTGACTCCATTAAAATTTTTTGCTGATAAAAAAGTAAAAATAAAAACTGTGCTTGGCAAATTTTATGCTAACAAGATTTGGCCAAAAAAGATGAATGGTGAGCCCTTTAAAAATGCAGGGAAAATAACAATGTGGATTTCTGATAAAGACAAACTACCAATAATTATAAATTTGAAAATGAAGTTTGGATCTTTAAATCTTGAATTAGCAAAAATTAATTAAAGAGTCTTCCTATATCATTAAACATTACCGTAAACATTAATCCCAGTAAAAGAACCATACCGATTTGTTGAATTACCATTCTTGACTTTAGACTAAGAGGACGTCTAATTATAGTTTCTATTAAAATAATAAATATGTGACCTCCATCTAGACCAGGTACTGGCAAAATATTTAAAAATGCTAAATTAATACTTATAAGTGCCATAAAATTGAATAATGGTATCCATCCAGCTTTTGCTGTTTCCCCTGCTATCTGACCAATCATAATTGGCCCACCTAGGTCTTTCAATGTTGCTTGACCACTGGCAAGCATTTTGAAGGTCAATGAAATTAAACCAAAGCTTCCAACAGTATTTAAATAGCCAAGCTTTATTGACTCGCCAAAAGTTGCTGGATTATATTCATATTGAGGGGAGATACCAATACCTCCAACAGTATCTATCCCATTTTTAGTTGGCCTTAAAATTTCATATGTATCAAAAGAAAAATCTAAATATTCATCTCCTCTTTTGACTTCAATGTCAACTTTTGTATTAGGAATTGGTTGCAAAATATTGACCAAATCATTCCAACTAAAAACTTCTTGGCCATTAATCATAATTATCTCATCTCCGCTCAATAAACCAGCATCTTGGGCAGGACTATCTTTAGCAAACTCTCCAATGAATGAACCGTCATTAGTACTCATAGTACCTTGGTAATATGTGATTCCTGTAAATAAAATAAATGCAGTAAAAATATTCATTATAACTCCTGCACTTAGAATCCATATTTTTTGTAAGACACTTTTACTAGAGAATTCATCAGATGCACCTGTTACTTCTGAATCTAAACTCTCATCCAAAGATCCTGCCATTTTAACATATCCGCCAAGAGGAATAAGAGCAATCACATATTCAGTGTTAGTACCAACCCTACCTGGGATACCAAGGTGAGTACTAAAAATAGGCTTCCACTTTATAGACCCATTTTTCAACCCAAAAAAGAAAAAAGTAACATCAAAACCACCATCAACGGATGTAACTGTAAAAAACCTTGGAGGGAAACCAATAGAAAACTTCTCCACTCGCACACCAACAGATCTGGCCGCAAGGTAATGACCAAGTTCATGTACGAATACAAGAATTCCTATAACTAGTGCTGTTGACCAAATAAATATCATAAAGTACTAATCATATTTTAATAGAGATGTTCCATATTAATCAAAATTCTTCACAAAGTCTTTTGTCCAAAGATCTAATTCTTTGAGATCATCCAAATTAGGGCATTCAATCCATTGATGATTATCTATAGCCAAATCAATTATTTTTGGTATATCTGTAAATTTAATATCTTCCTCCAGGAACCTAAATACACTATAATCATTTGCAAAATTGAGAACAGCAGCTGCAGAGCCTTTTTTATTAAGTGCTTTATACGCTAATGCAATGCAAGGAAATCTTTCTATGTTTGGAGCCTCAAAGGTTAGATCTCTAATATTAGTAAAATCTAATCTCTCCCAATTCGATGGTAAATGACGTGGATAAGTTAAAGCATATTGAATAGGTATCTTCATGTCAGGTACTCCTAGTTGAGCTTTAATAGAACCATCTTTGAACTGAACCATGGAATGAATGATTGATTGAGGATGAACTACAATTTCTATTTTTGATGGATTCATTTTAAATAGCCAAAATGCTTCAATTACCTCTAGGCCTTTATTCATCATAGTAGCAGAATCAATTGTAATCTTTTGCCCCATTACCCAATTTGGATGTTTCAAGGCCTCTTTTTTTGTTATAGATGAGAATGTATTTACCTCTCGAGTTCTAAATGGACCTCCGCTTCCTGTAAGAATGATTTTTTCTATGTCTTCATTTAATTCGCCATGAACACATTGCCACAATGCTGAATGCTCGCTATCTACAGGAAATAAATTTGCACCTGAGTTATCCATTGCATTATAAATCAAATCACCAGCAACTACTAAACTTTCTTTATTTGAGAGAGCAACATCTACACCATTTTCAATTGCCTTCAGCGTTGGTTCCATACCAAAAGCACCAACTAAGGAGTTTAAGACAAGATCAATATTTTTATCACTGGCTACTTCTAGTAATTTTTCTCGACCAGTGAATACTTCTATATCGAGCTCTTTTAAGCCTGATTTAACTTTTCCTGCCGCTTGTTCATCAATCATCGTAATTGTATTTGGTAAAAACTCCTTACCTTGCTCGATCATTTTTTCGGAGTTTAAATTTCCCGTAAGGTGGATTACCCTAAAATCTTCTGGAAAATTTTTAATTACACTTAGTGCATTAACGCCTATTGAACCAGTTGAACCTAATATTGATATTTTTTTCATTTTTAAAAACCCTTAGCCAACCCTAATTGGAAAAGTTGGTTCTTTGAACTAATGTTTGATGAAAAAGTTAAATCAAAATCCTTATATGGAATTAAAACTTCTAATTTTAAATAAGTTAAACTTCTATCAAATTTTTTAGGTAACTCACTTGAATCAAAATAAGATGTAAATGAAAAGTCGCATGAACCGATACCTAAGAAATAATAATAAAAAGATTTTTTTACTCTTTTATTCACACTTAAAGAAGTAGACACCAACCTAAAATCATTTAGTCCATTCAATGCTGATTTTTGAAATGCAACAACCCAATCTTGGTTCTCTCCACCTAGATAATGAATACCACCTCCTGAAATTTGTAATATATCTTTCTTTAGATGCATACCAAAAAAATTTCCTGATAACATTAAATTGTTTGATGGCATTAAGCCAAACTGCAAATTTGGTAGAACCCAATGATTATTATTAATCTTTTTTAAAAGTGATGATTGGCTATATTTGATATATAATGCCTTACCACTAGACTCGGGTGTATTAATGTTACCGGCAAGCCATAGCATTGATGAATTAGCGATATTCCGTGAGTGAACATATAGATTTTGTTCATCTACAGCGTTCAAACTAAAATCTATATTTTGAGAATAAATAGAAGAAATAAATAATAAAAAAACCAATATCATGGTTTTCATTTTTATTAAATGATTCCTCTTTCGCTATTTTCAATAAAATCTACTATTAAATTGGTGTATTTAAATGGCGCTAACTCTTTTTTTATTTTTGACAGATTTTCTTTACGATTATTTTTTGATCGAAAATACATTTTATAAATGTTTTTTAATTCTTTTCTATCATCAATAGAAAAACCTCTTCGCTTTAGTCCAACACTATTAATTCCACTATATTCTACTGGAGAACCTGCCGCTAAAATAAATGGAGGCACATCTTGGGTCACTAAAGCACCTGCCCCTATAAAAGCATGCTTACTTATGTTACAAAACTGATGGACTAAAACACCTCCACTTAGAATTACCCAATCATCAATATTAACATGGCCTCCAAGCGTGGTCAAATTAGACATGATCACGTTGTTACCCACAACACAATCATGAGCTACATGAACCGATGCCATTAACAAACAATCAGACCCAATCTCAGTTTTACCTGAAGCTGATGTACCTTTATTTATAGATACAAATTCTCTTATAACAGTTCTATCTCCAATATAAAGAAGAGTCTCCTCATTATTATACTTTAAATCTTGAGGAATAGCTCCAATTGACGCTGAATGAAAGATCTTGCAATCCCTACCTATGTATGTGCCAGATGATATAGTAACATTGTTACCAACCGTTGTTCTGTCACCAATGGACACCCCTGCCTCTATCACAGAGAAAGGCCCAATAGTAACATCATCTCCAATTTTTGCATTTGGGTCAACTATAGCAGTAGAATGAACTCCCAATGTGAAATTATACCTCTACACGATCAACTAAGTTTGATGATATCTTTGCCTGCACAGCAAGTTTACCATCAATTTTTATCGTACCGTCAAATTTATATAGAGTCAATTTTTTAGATACCAACTTGATATTGATATTAAGCGTATCTCCAGGAGTTATTAATCGCCTATATCGAACTTTATCAACACCAGAAATAAACATATTTTTTTTCAAAGGATCATCTAATTCATGTAGCATCAAAAATGCTGTAGCTTGCGCCATAGACTCCAGAGATAGAACACCAGGCATTACTGGTTGCCCTGGGAAATGGCCCTGAAAAAAAGGTTCATTTATTGTAACATTTTTGATTGCATTAACAAATTCTCCTTGCTTTACTTCATCTATCCTATCAATTAGTACAAACGGGTACCTATGGGGCAAAATCTTTATTATGTCTTGAATATTATAAGAGTTTTTTATTAAGTCTTCACTCATATCAATCATCTTTCCAAAGTTCTTCTAATTCTTTAGCATAAACTTTTTTCAACTTTTTTACAAATTCAACATTACTAGCATGTCCAGCTCTTGCAGCAGTAATATGGCCAATGATTGGGACACCAAGAAGTGCCATATCTCCAATAAGGTCAAGTGTTTTATGGCGAACAGGTTCATTTTTAAAGCGAAGAATCTTGCCGTTTAAAAGACCATTAGACCCTTTAGCTATTGCTTCCTCTATACCAAATAAATCTCTTAATCGATTAATTTCAATATCATCGATTTTTTTATCAATAATCACTAGAGCATTATCTAACCCTCCGCCCTTAATTAGCCCCTGCTCTTTTAACATTTCTATTTCACTTAAAAAACAAAATGTTCTTGCTGGTGCTACCTCAAAAGCAAAATCTTCTTCCATATTGTATATTGCTTCATATTGTGTGCCCAATGCTGGCAAAGGATATTCCACTAAAAAAGTAACTCTAAAATTGTCACTAGGGATAACATGAATATCTATATCCCTGTAATAATCTGTATAATTTACAGCCCGAGTTATTTTTAATACTTTCCTTTTTGCTTCTTGTTTTTTAATGCCCGCATCTAGCAGGGCATCAACAAAATCTTTTGCGCTTCCATCCATCACAGGAGTCTCTTTATTATTGAGTTCTATCATTACATTATCTATTCTTAAACCATTAACCGCTGCAAGTGCATGTTCAACAGTATGGATTCGCACATCATTTTGTTCGATAGTTGTACCTCTAGAAATATCTACTACATGATCTATATCTGCCTTTATTTCAGGCGAATCTTTAATATCGGAGCGTACGAATCTAATCCCATAATTTTCAGGCGCTGGATGAAATGTAATGACACTGTCAACTCCTGTATGTAAGCCTACACCTTTACATGACTTTGAATTACGGATAGTTCTTTGTCTTCTATGCATAATTTAGTTTCTTTCAGAGCCTTGAATTAATTGTTGAACCTTTTGTTTTAGCAGAGAAACTTCACGATGCACAGCATCTCTTTTGTGCTGATCTCTTATCGGTCTAGCTGGGTATCCACCATACATTTGGTTACCTGTTAATGATTTTGTTACACCAGATTTAGCTGCAATGATTGAGTTAGGACCTATCTCAACATGAGGGACAACTCCTGCCTGCCCTCCCATTTGAGAATTATCACCTACTTTAGTGCTACCAGCAATACCAACTTGAGCCGTAATTAAACATGCTTTGCCGATCTGAACATTATGTCCAACATGAACTAAATTATCTATTTTAGTCATTTTATCAATTATTGTTTCTCCTATAGTAGCTCTATCGATAACAGAATTAGCTCCTATTTCAACATCTTCTCCTATGACTACTCTACCAGTTTGGGGTATTTTAAAATGTTGGTTTTTACCTTGTACAAAGCCAAAACCATCGCAACCCAAAACTACTGACCCATGTATAATTGAGCGATCTCCAATGATTGTTGAATGATAAATGACTACATTCTGATAAATCCTGCAATCAGAACCTATTTTAGAGTTTTTACCAATGAAGACATTTGCACCTATAAAAACATCATCCCCAATTACTACTCCATTTTCAATCACTGCCCCAGCTTGTACTGTTACATTCTTGCCAATATTAGCTGAGGAATCAATATTAGAGCTAGAGTGAATATCTTGAGAATGAACTTCTTTAGGGAAAAACAGCGCAAGCGTTTTTGCAATAGCTAACTGGGGATTATCTACCAAAATACCGTTTCTATGTTGAACTAATTTCTCATCAGAAACAAATATTGCTGATGCCTCAGTTGTATTAAGATATTTATTATACATTTGATTGCTTAAGAAAGTAATACTGCCAACTCTGGCATTTTGTATTTCAGCAACTTCAGATATTTGAATACTTGAATCACCCAGAACAGTCCCATCAACATGCAATGCAATCTCTTCTAAACTAAACTTCAAGTAGTGTCTACTTTGAATTATCTAGTTTTCTAAGCTCGTACAAAACATCATCGGTCAAATCATATTTGGGCTTGTAATAAAGTAATCCAACTGATGCATCAATGATGTAATCATAGCCACCATTAATAGCGACTTTATCTACAGCTTTTTTTACTTTACCAAGAATATCATACTCCATCTGCGCTTGTTTTCTCATTAGTTCACCCTGCGGACCAACTTTCTCTGCTTGATAAGTTTGAATCTGTTTTTCTGTCTGTTCAATCTCTTGCTTAATACTCTCACCTTTATCAAGAGACATTAACCTTTTAACTTCATAATCTTGCTTGAGACTATCTAATTTTTTTACTCTCTGGTCAAACTCAAATTGTACTTTTCTGTACTCAAGCTGTAATTGAGACTCTGCTTCTTTAAACTCCTCATATTCACCACGAATTCTTTCTGATAAAATATATCCGATTTTAAGTTGAGCACTCAAACTAGCTGTCATGCCGATTAATAGTATGTAAAAAATGATTACTCTCTTCATTATACTCACCCTATCTTTATTTAATTTTTAAAATTGCTGCCCGATTGTTATCGATGATTTCCACCCCTCAGCCTGGCCATCTCCATCAAGATCGTCAAAACCATACCCAAAGTCAAATCCTAACTTCCCAATCATTGGCATAAAAAACCTTATGCCCACTCCTGCAGAACGTTTTAAATCTAATGGTCCAATTCTAGCTAAGTTAAACTTCTCTTGCAAATGAGATTCAATCCATACGTTACCCATCTCAGCAAATAACATTCCGTACACTACAGGGTTTTCTGAGAAAGGGACCCGAAATTCTGATGTTATTTTAATTAACGCATTTCCACCAAAAGGACCTCCGCTTGACGTTAGCGGGCCAACTCTGTTATCTTCATAACCTCTAAGTGGATTACCATATACCATGCCACTTCCGCCCATGATAAACCTTTCATTAAATGGGACTATTGAACGCTCACCATCTGTAGATGGTAATGTTTTAATACCACCAATTTTTACAGAACTCATCAAAACAAATTTCCAAACAGTGGGGGTATACCATTCAAGATTCAATACATGTTTATGAAAGTCTTCGTTACCCCCGAGAGGCCCACCAGACAAACTACTACTGATCGCCATCAAAGATCCAATCGTAGGAAATTCAGGATGATCTCTGCTATCACGGCTAATAGATTGCGATATGCTTACGCCAACAGTTTCACTTAAACCTCCTGTATAAAGCTGAAGCTGTTCATATGTATCTGCTTCATAAATTCGCTGGTGAGCTGTAAAAGACCAGCTACCTCTAAAGTAGTCATCTGGCCATTTAAACCTGCGGCCCCACCTGAAACTTCCACCTTTTGTTATCATATCTAGTGGAGCGTAATTCATCGATGATCTTCCAGAAAAACTGTAAAAAAGAGAGCCACTTAAAAGATTATTTGTATCATTGACCATTGGGTCAGTAAAACTAATAGATGCTCTTTCTCTTTTTTGAGGTTTATAACTACTACCAAAATATGTTTGATTATAATTAGCCGCACCAACTTCAAAAGACAGTGCTAAATGTTGACCTCTGCCTCTAAAATTAGGAAGAGAGAATCCCCCTCCCCCAGTAACTCCGTAAGCTTGACTAAATCCCATATTCATATTGGCTTGACCTGATGATTTTTCCTCAACAGTAACTTCAATATCAACTTGATCATCATCAACAGGGACTACATCAGGGACCACATTTGAAAAATAATTCAACATCATTATTTCTCTATGAGTTCTTAATAGTCTCTCCTTATTAAATACATCTCCAGGATAGATTCTCATAATTCTTCTAATAACATTCTCTCTGGTTCTATCATTCCCCTTTATGGAAATATTTCTTATATAAACTTTATGATTTTCTGCAATTACAAAATGGACATCGAGCGAATCATTCCCTACAGGAGTTATTTCAGGATCTATTCTACTATATATGTAGCCTTTGTCCATATATAAACCTTGCATACGATCATAGACAGCTCTTGAAAAACTTTCTTCACTGTAGTTTTCTCCTTTAGTAAGGCCTAAGGCTCTAGATAAAATTTCCTCTGAGTATAAAGACTGCCCTTCCCAAGTGAAATCTCTATACTTATACTTTGGACCTTCATCGACATCAAGTATAATATCCAAATATTTACTCTTACCATCATAGATTATAGAGTCCGATAAAATAGAAAAATCTCTATGCCCTTTATTGTGATAAAATTCAATTACTTTTTCTTTATCAAGCTCAAGTTTTTCTCTATCAAATGCAGTCCTCCAAAAGTAATACCACCTTTGCTGCTTTGTCTCCTTCATAAGCATTCTTAATCTTAAATCTGAGTAAGCCTTATTACCATTAAAGTAAATATTCCTTAATTTAATTTTTTCGTTTTCATTTATCGTAAAAACAACATCCTTCGTTATGCCTTTAGCTTTGCCATCAAAAATATTTTGCTTCGTTTCAGAATTAATTAAATCCGCTTTAATATCAACTTTTAAGTATCCTTTTTCAGCATAGAGCTTTTTTATTTTATTTATTTTTCCATGGATCATATTTGGCTTAATTCTTTGCCCAGTGTTAAGATCAAGTTCTTCCTTAAACTTGCTATCTTTGATTTTTTTATTACCAACATACTTAATATCGCCCACAATGTTAGACTCTAATACCATAATGGTTATACTTACTTCATTACCAGCTTCTTCGTCATATTTGATCTGAACATCATTAAAAAGCCCCAACTGCCATAATCTTTTAATAGCCCTAGGAAATTCTGCGGATGAAACTTTTGTTCCTTTTCTTAAACCTGAAGTAAATATTATTGTATTTGCTGTTGATACAATATTCCCCTCAACCTTAACATCTTTGAGAATAAACTCTTGATTTGATTGAGCAAACAGAGCTGTAAATATCAAAAATATAATGACAATATTTTTCATTTTAGTTCTCTACTTGCTCACTGATTTTTCCAAACCTTCGTTCTCTATTTTGAAATTCGAAAATTGCTTGAAAAAGTTCATTTTCGCGAAATGAAGGCCAATAAGTATCTGTTAAATACATTTCAGTATATGCTGATTGCCATAATAAAAAATTACTAATCCGCAACTCTCCGCTAGTGCGAATCAAAAGGTCAGGATCTGGACAATTATTTGTATCAAGATAAGAAGAAAAAATATTCTCATCAATTGAATTAGCATCCAAATTATTGTTATTTATGTCATTGATAATATTATTCACTGCTGATAAAATTTCCTGCCTGCTACCATAGTTTAGGGCTAATACTAAATTCAATCCTGAATTATCTTTTGTTAGTTTTATCCCTTCTTTAATCCCCTTAACTGTACTTTCTGGTAAAATTGAAATATCTCCTATGGTTGAGAACTTTACATTATTTTTGTGCAATTCTTTAATTTCTTTTTTTATGGTTGATAATAAAAGAGTCATTAAAGCCTTTACTTCTCTTTTTGGTCTACTCCAATTTTCTGTAGAGAATGTAAATAACGTTAAGAATTCAACTCCAATCTCACCACATATCCGAGTTATCTCACGAACAGAATTAATACCCTCTCGGTGCCCAGCTATCCTTGGGAGACCTCTTTCTTTTGCCCACCTACCATTACCATCCATAATAATGGCGATATGTTTTGGTACATTTTTTAAGTGACTTTTGTCTATGTTTTCTACGTTCATTTTAAAAGGGTAAGAATAATTGATAAATACTCAAATATTCAGGTATGAAGTATAGGAATTATAATTGATTTATACCTTAGAGATTACTGAATAGTTCCAAGCTTTTATTTATCAAGAATGGTAATCATTTTATCAATAATTGAAGTATAAACCTTCGCAGCATCATGCTCAGGGTTTTTAAGAATCAAAGGCTCGCCATCATCAGTAGCGCTAACGATATCATTTGAAATTGGAATCTGCCCTAATAGCGGAATCCCCAAACGCTCGCTCTCGCTTAAGCCACCACCCTTTTTAAATAGATCTAACCGGAGCTCATAATTACCATTATCATCAATTTGAGAGCTTGAATTAAAATTAGTATGAATTGTTCCGCCTGTCATTTCTTTTCCATCAGCATCTTTGATAGTCCCACTAATATGCAACCCTGACATGTTCTCAATTACGCCCAATATGGGAGTTTTAACTTTTTTAAACATGTCCGCACCTTTCCGGACATCAGAGAGAGCTATATCTTGAGGAGTAGTAACAATGATTGCTCCTGACATACGCAATTTTTGAGTTAGAGTTAATTGAACATCTCCAGTACCAGGAGGTAAATCTAAAATTAAATAATCAAGCTCACCCCACTCAACATCTTTAAAAAACTGCTCTGTCATCCTTGAAACTAAAGGTCCTCTCCAAATTACCGGAGTATCATTACCGCTGATGAAGCCAAAGCTCATCACTTTCATTCCGTATTTTTCAATCGGAACTAAAGTCTTTCTATCTGTCATTTCTGGTTGTTTATTGATGCCAAGAGTAATTGGCAAAGATGGGCCATAAATATCAAGATCTAAAAGACCTACTTTAAATCCTTTTTCACATAAACCACAGGCAACATTGGAAGCAACAGTAGATTTCCCCACGCCACCCTTACCACTTGCAACAGCAATTACATGTTTAACATTTGGCAAAACTGGTTCTGGAGAAGCTTGTTGAGCTCCTGGACTAGGACTATTTGGGACTTTTTCTTCAACGTTTACAATGACAGAAGAAAAATATTCACCTAATTTTTTTTCAATATCTCCAACTAATATTGATTTTTTTTCAGAATTTTGTGAAGTGATACTTAGATTAATTACAATCTCATTGGGATTAATTTCTACACCACTCACCATCCCAAAAGAAACAATATCTCTGCTAAATCCAGGATAGTTTATTCTAGATAGAATTTCTTTTACTTTATCTTTATCCATAAACTGAATCAATAAAAAAAACGGTTGCCGAAACAACCGTTTTTGCTATTATTTTTTTGTGAGCTTTATCCGGAATATTCTTGTCCAAAATATTCATAATTTAAAGGAATGAATTTCGCCCATTCCTCTGGAATTTCGCTCTCCTCAAAGATCGCTTCTACTGGGCACTCTGGTTCGCAAGCACCACAATCTATACATTCTTCTGGGTTAATGTATAATTGTTTTCCTTCTGGGTCAAAGCCTGGCTCTTTGGCTTCAGCCCCTGCGCCGGTTTTATCATCAGGCCCATGAATACAATCAACAGGACAAACTTCAACACAAGCAGTATCACAAGTACTAACACACGGTTCTGCAATAATATAAGTCATAATATCTCCTAATTATAAATCTAAGTTTTATTAAAATTTTTGGTTCCTAATATGCATAATTTAAAAGAATTTAATTTAAGGTTACAAAAAAGATTTTTACTTTTCTTTTTGTTCCAGCAAAAATTGTTTAGCATCTTCATATGTGTTATTTATAACGCCATCTAAAATTGCATCCTCGATAGATTTTTTTAATTTACCAACCTTTTTACCTTCTTTTATATTAAAGATTTCCATTATCTCCAAACCCCTAACTGGACTTTGAAACTTTTTTGCTGAATCTTTGTTTAGCACTACCTTCATTCTATCTTCCACAAGATCAAAATTCCTTAAATATCTTTTTACAAGCTTAGAGTTTTTTGTAGTGATATCAGCTCTGCATAAAGTCATCAAATCATCTATTTCAGAGCCAGCTGAGACCATTAATCTTCTAACAGCTGAATCAGTGACACCATTTTTTGCAAGTGCAATCGGCCTTAAATGTAACAATGTTAATTTTTTTAAATAGTTAGATAATTGATTTGAAAGACGAAGCCTCTTTGAAACTTTATGTAGCATTCTTTCACCAATAGCATCATGACCATGAAAAGTATACCCTCTTTTAGGGTCAATTCTCCTTGTTAGAGGTTTAGCAATATCATGAACTAATGCGGCAAACCTGATTTCCATTTTATTTGTTAATTTTGCTGCGTTGTCTACAACTTGTAAGGTATGAGCAAAAATATCTTTATGATGCCACTCTGGAGACTGATCCATGTCATACATCACATCTATTTCAGGGAATACAGTTTTCAATAACCCAGTTTTTTGCAAAATAACTAACCCAATAGAGGGTTTTGAAGTAGATAAAATCTTAATTAATTCATCTCTTACCCTTTCCCATGAGACTATATCTATTTTTTTTGCTTGATTTTTAATTGCTGTCCGACAAGCCAAATCAAGTTTAAAATTTAATTTGGATGCAAAATAAGCTGCCCTCATCATTCTCAATGGGTCATCAGAGAAAGTTTGTTCAGGGTCTAGTGGGGTTTTTAATAGATTATTATCTAGATCATCTTTACCCTTAAATGGGTCATAGACTTTACCAAAATGATCAGGGTGAATATCCATTGCCATTGCATTAATAGTAAAATCTCTCCTTCTTAAATCTTCCTCTAAACTTGCAAACTCTACTTTAGATGGACTTCGAGAACCTTTTTCATAAATTTCAGATCTTGAACTAGCGATTTCAATTTGAAAAGACCTGTGAGGTATCAATGCAGTTCCAAATTTATTAAACGGAACAATTTTTTTTACACCAATTTCTCCTGCGAGCTTTTTAGCAAAAGATATTCCATCTCCTTCGACCATAAGATCAAGATCTTGAATATCTTTATCAAGGATCAAGTCCCTCACTACTCCTCCTACAATATAAACCCTAATATTATCTTCATAAGCAAGCTTACCAGCCTTTTTCGCCATATCAAAAATCGGCTTATACTTAACTAGATTAATTATTTTTTTTATATTATTCATTAATAAAAATTAATTCATATATAATCATTTCACAAAATAAGTCAGATAAATAGCTTGTATACGAGAACTGCTTTCATCTATTTTTAATTAATGACTAGACTATTCTATCTCTTAATTACATATACTATTTTGATTATCCCAATCGAAGCTCAATTTGGATCAGTTAAAATTGAATTTGATGATAGATTATTAAGGAGCGATGAAAGATATGACCTAATTAATCTTAAAGAAGACATTCGCCAATTTTTTATAAATACGGCATGGGATAAAGAATATACTGATCTTAACATACCTTTGCATATACAAATTATTTTTGAAGGCGCTGCATCAAAAGGCAATGTAAAAACGTATCTTTGTAAAGCACTTTTTTCTAATGGAAGCGAACTAAGATATTTTGATAGTGGAGCACAATTTTTTTATAGCCCTGGCTCAAGTTTATATTTTGACTTAGTTCTTTTTGAGCCATTATCAGCATTTTTAGCCTTTTATGCTCATATTATATTGGCAGGTGTAATTGACACCTATGAATATCGCGGTGGGAATTCAGCTTATGAGATTGCAAGGGAGATAGGTCTAAGAGGATCTTCTTCTGACTACCAAAAAGGTTGGAACACAAGAGTGTCATTAGTTGATGATATTAGTAAAAATTCAGGATTAAGAAACGCTAGATTATCCTTTTATATCGCCAAAGATTTTCTAAAAGAAGGTAACATAGAAGAATCTGTAAATGAATTTAAAACTATGCTAGATGGTTTAGAAAAAAGTTATATCGATTTTGGCAGAGAACAATCAACGCAATACTTTATGAAAATTCATTCTGATTTTTTTGCTAAAACTTTTAGCAACCTAGGAAGAAAAGATTTACTTATTGATATCAAGCAACTAGATCATGACAATAATGATCTTTACGATGACTATTTAGATAGAATGCCTTGATAAGTTTTTCTTCTTTTTAAATAATATTCAAGCACAACAGATTTTTTTACCATCCCCCTCATTATCTCATTATCATCTAATTTTCTAATTTTTGAAAACTGTTTTCTCTTTTTTACGATTACATGGGGGTTAAATAGTATCCAAACGATTGATCTAATTATTGCAGAAGCATGTTTTAAATCAAATTTCAAAATTGAATATAAAAAAGCAACAATCTCCAATGTGATTCTGGTTGAACCAATCAAAAAAGCATTCTTCAGTGAATAATTGCCAAAAAGCATCAATAATGAATTTCTATGATTCAGATAATATTTTTTGTGAGAATACATAGGCAATGTCAATGCATTTTTATGATATACCAAAGCATTAGGATCAACCCAAACCTCATAACCCATAGATTGCAATTTCCAACAAAGATCAATCTCTTCCATGTGCGCGAAAAATGAATCTTCAAACATATTAGCTTGAATGAATAAATCTTTTTTTACGATGAAACATGTTCCTGATGACCAAAAACACTTATCAACATCATTATATTGGCCTTTATCATGCTCCTGATGCTGAAAAACTCTTCCTCTAGCTATTGGAAAACAATAAATATCCATGTGCCCACCAGACCCGCCCGCATAGTCAAAAAGATTTTTATCAAAAAAATTTAATACTTTCGGTTGTACAGCAGCAATTTTAGAATTTGAGCTTATGGTGTCAACTAAATTTGAAACCCAATTAGGGTCTTGAGTTGTATCATTGTTCAAAAAGATCAAATACTCACCAGAGGCATATTCTGCCCCAATATTGCAACCACCAGCGTATCCATAATTTTTATCATTTTCGATTAACTTTACATTTGGATAATTAGATCTAACCCATTCAACGCTGTCATCTGTTGAAGCATTGTCAACAACAATTGTTTCTAGATCAAGATAACTTGTTAATGTTATAGATTCTAAACAATCAGATAAAATATCTGTATTGTTCCAATGCGGTATGATAATGCTAACTCTTGGCTTAATGTCAGACATTACTTCAACTTTTTTTAATCAGAACTACGGACTTCTTCTAAAAGTTTTTTAGCATTTGAATCATTTGGGAAACGGGATAACCATTCTACAAGAACGCCCTCAGCTTCATTATTTTGGTTTGTAGATTTATAAATATAAACCAATGATGAAACAATGTCAGGAAATGCTTTTTGCCATCTTTTCCAACTATTTGTTGAAATAGACGACATACCTTGAATTTTAATAAGGTTTTCAATTTTAAAATAATCGTTCTGCAAACCTGATAATATTTCAATAGCAGTCTCAGCATCATCTAGCTCTCTAAAATAAACATTTGAGTATTCCACTTTATTTGTCGGCGACACCCCCTCCATAATTATTAGATCTTCAAGGATGTCTTTCATTGAGTCCTTGCGATCTAAATCCCCATACAACCTAGCAACCTGATAATGAAGGTCCTCAGATGTTATGGGAATCGACTCTTCAGGAATGTTAAAACGCATCTGGTCCAGGACCGCTACAGACTTAGAACTCAAATCAGACAATAGTATATCATCAGGCTCTTTTTTTCTCTTTTCATTTTGATAATCCATATAATAGGTAACCGCTAATTGCATATAAGCACTTCGATAATTTTGCAATAATCTAATTATCTGATCATTATAATAAATTTTATCATTACCTAAATTTCTAAACATATACCCAGGTTTGTAATCCCTTGACCAATCATTATAGTTATTTTTATCATCGCTTCTGAATTGACCTATACTAAAATCTGTAGACCATTCATCTGGACCAATCTGAGTCATTAAATTTTTATACATCATCTGTTGATCCACCGGATCTGTCTTATGGCTTTTTAGCTGAAATGTTAAACCCTGCATATCTAAATAAGAATCCAAGCCAATTCTATTTGATTGAGAAACAGTTACCGCGAAATAGATAGGAACTTTCCAGTTAGCATCTTTAATAATTCGTAAGATCATTATATCTTGAACTCTCAGAGCTTGCCCAGCAAAAGTAGGTTTCAACGTCCACTCTATATAACCTTTATCATTTTGGGGGTCATTTTTTACAGGAACTTGCACTTTCTTTTCTTCCCATCGTTGTAACCTAGAGGTAATAGCATCTACTTGGTTATCTGAAAGATTTATGAATTTTGTATCTGCAGAACGAGCCTCTTTCCACTGCTTTATATACCAAGGAGTATTCAATAAACTTAAATTAACAACCGCAACATCCTTTCTTACATTTTCAACTTCTTGAAGATACCATAGGGGGAAAGTATCATTATCACCATTCGTAAATAAAATCCCATTAGGGCCAACGGATTGCAACAAATTATAACTATAATCCCATGCAACATAATTCCCAGATCGATCATGAGAATGATAATTAACACTCATCATTACACCAGGCATAAAAGCAATGATTAATATAAGCATAACAGATAATAATCTATTTCGAGCCTCTAAATTTTCTATTCTCTTTTCAATGAATTCTCCAATTGCTGAGACTCCTGCACCTATCCAGATAGAAAAAGCAAAAAAACTACCAACATAAGAATAATCTCTCTCCCTAGGCTGCGGATCATCTTGATTTAAGTATAAAATTATAGCATATCCTGTCAATAAAAATAATGACATAACAGAAAAGGACATTCTTTGATCTTTGCTTCCATGATAAAACATGCCCAGCAAACCAATTAATAAAGCAAGCGGAATACCAAATTGTGACCAGTAAACACCATCTTCTCTGCTATTTGCACCCATCGGAGTAACACCATTTTCTGTAGAGGGCCCTCTGCCAGCAAATTGCCACAAGAAATATCGATTGTACATTTTTTTTATTTGATAATTCCAAAAGAAATCCCATTGCTTATCAATGTCAGTCTTTCTATACTGAGATTTTTGCCTAGATGAATACTCACCATTACTGGAAGGTGGACCAACAACTTCATACATCTGCTTTAAACCTTTAAATCTTCTTGGGAATTGTCCAACACTACCATATTGCTCTCTTTCAAGATATGATATCATTGCCTCAACAGTTTCAGGATCATTTTCATCAATGACTGGATCTTGATTAGAGCGGATGAAAATCATCGTATAGGTTGAATAACCTATGAGCACTAGAACAATTGAAGTAGTGGCTATGCTTATAATATGCTGTTTGTTCAAAACAGCCCATATCATTAAACCAAATACTGAAATAATGATAAAAGCAGTACCCCAAACACCTAAAAATCCAGCAGCCATTTTAGGCAAGCCTTTTATAATTCCATTGTGAATTACAAAGAAGATTATTGCCGTTATTAAAACGTTAATTCCAAAAGATTTCCATTCAACCTTATACTTTCTAAAATATATTATTAGAGTAATAAAAGGTATAGCCAGCAAATTTAGTAAATGCAATCCAGTAGCAAGGCCAATCATATAAGCAATTATTAACAGGTATCTTTCATGACCTCTTTGATCAGCTTTTTCATTCCATAATAAGATTAACCATACAACAATTGCAGTAAAAAAAGTACTAAATGCATATACTTCGGCTTCAACAGCATTAAACCAATGGCTATCAGTAAATGCAAATGCCAACGCACCTGCTGCACCTCCGCCAAATACTATTAAACAATCAGATAAACCATTAACTTTACCTCGCCAATGCGTAACCACTTTAACAATAGACAAATAGAGGAGCATTACTGCTAAAGCACTAACTAAAGGTGAAATAATATTTACTCTAAATGCAATGTCTTCGTTAAAAGGTAACATAGAAAAAATACGCCCTAACAGAAGAAAGAATGGGCTCCCTGGAGGATGGGGCACACCTAATGTATGAGAAACAGCAATAAATTCTCCACAATCCCAATACGATACTGTAGGAGCCATTGTATCAAAATACACTATGAAGGTTAAAAGAAAAATTCCAAAAGCTATCAATCTATTTATGTAATCAAAATTATTATTTAACAAGCTTTAATCCTCTTCAATCTTTATTTGTCTTTTGACCATTTTTATTACCATTATTTTTCTTTTCGTCAATTAAATTCATTTTCAATTCGCTGATTGTATTGATAAGCATTTGCTCCTCGTAATCGCTCAAGTTGTCTTTCGTTTTTTCTTGAACGAGATCTAGAAGGTCAATATAAAATGAAGCTTGTTCTAAATTTAAGTCCTTAGTCTTTGTCATTGGATTTTCAATTTTACCCAATGCAATTTTTGCACTTGAATGAAAGGTTCCAACTAAGTACAAGAACAATTGTTCCTTTTTCGATAAGATTTCTTTATTCACTAATACTTATTTCCGTTATAAATCAAAGTGCAAATTTATACGATTGTTCTATTACAAAAAATATATTAAAAAGCTAATTTAGGTTAACTAAATCCAAATTTTTTCTAAATTTTTTAAATATTAAATTTTTTATTCCAATATGACTTTCAAGGTGAGGATCTTTATGAATCATTTTAAAAGCTATTGCCCTGGCCTTTCTTATGATTGGACCATCCGTTAACACATTCGCAATTTTATATTTTACAAATCCACTTTGCTGAAAGCCAATGTAATCTCCTGGCCCCCTGAGCAAAAGATCTTCGTCAGCAATTTTAAATCCATCATTCATTTTTTCCATTATTTCTAATCTTGATAATGATCGTTCGCTCGATCCTCTATTTACTAAAATACAATAACTTTTTTCTTTCCCTCTTCCAACCCTGCCTCGCAATTGATGTAATTGAGTTAATCCGAACCTTTCAGCATGTTCTATGAGCATTACTGTCGCATTTGGAACATCAATACCTACTTCAATTACAGTTGTAGAAATAATTATTTGAATCTCATTTTGTTTAAATCGATTCATAATGGTCTTTTTTTCTTCTGGGTTCATTTTCCCATGTATGAGACCAACTGAGTGTGCTGAAAATGTATTTTTTTTCAAATGATTATACATTTCTACGGCTGCTGCAAGATCACTTTTTTCTGACTCCTCAACCAAAGGATATACGATCATACATTGTAAACCATCGTCAATTTGATTGTTCATGAAAGAATAAACTTTCCCAAGCCTATTGGAATCAATTATTTTTGTTGTGACTGGGATTCTATTTTTAGGTAATTCATCAATTATAGATAAATCCATATCACCCATGTATGTTATAGATAGAGTCCTTGGTATAGGCGTAGCAGTCATACATAATAGATGAGGATTCTTACCTTTATTAGTAAGCTTATTTCTCTGATCTACTCCAAATCTATGCTGCTCATCAATGATCACCAATCTGAGTTTTTCAAATTCAACATCTTTTTGTATTAATGCATGCGTCCCGATTACAACAGTTATTTTACCGTTCTTGATGTTTGTAATAATCTTATCTCTGTCTTTTTTATTCATCTTCCCGACAAGAAGACAACATGTAACCCTAGCTTTAGATAATTCTTTTTTAAATGCGTTAAAATGTTGACTGGCCAAAATTTCTGTTGGCGCCATTACTGCGACTTGATAATTGTTCCCAGCCGCTAAGGCTGAAGATAAAATAGCCACAATAGTTTTACCCGAACCTACATCTCCCTGCAACAATCTATTCATTGGAGAACTTTTTTTTAAATCTGAGTGAATCTCAGCAATAACTTTTTTTTGAGCGTTAGTTAACTCAAAACTTAAATCATCGCGAATCTTTTGAAAATAAGGACCAATATCTTTAAATATAGTTGATTTAGTATATTTTATTTTTGATTTTATCAATCCCAGGAACATCTGCTGGATGAAATGTTCATCAAATTTCAATCTGTAAATTGCTGAACTTAAATTATCTGAGCTCGAAGGAAAATGTAATTGAGATAGTGCATCTTTGATATTTATCAAAGCATTTGATACCAAAAAATTATCACTAAAAATATCATCGAAATCAGTTACCCCATCAATAATTTGGATCATTAATTTTCTAATTAATCGTTGCTCAATACCTACTTTTTTAAAATCAATTGAAAGAGGATAAATAGGAATGATGGAACCTGTATTCATGGGATTTGACTGATGATCAAGTATGTCAAATTCAGGATGATTGATTGAAAATCCATTATACCAATCAACTTTACCATGTATGGCAATTTGATCATCCTTTTTTACTAGCTTCTTTATATAGGTTGAAGAATTAAACCATGTTAAAGTCAAAAGGCCAGTGCCATCAGAGACAATGACTTGATATAATTTTTTATATCTGGTTTTTCTTTCGCCGCATGTTTCTACCCTACCAACTATATTGTATTTATTCCCAGCCTGGATATCTTTGATTTTTGTGATATTTGATCTATCGAGATGTTTTCGCGGGAAATAATATAATAGATCTTTTAAAGTAAAAATTTTATTGGCTATTAAGGCCTCACCACGCTTTGTACTAACCTGGTTTAACTTTGTTATCGGATCTTCAATATCAAAGTTTTTCATTATTCTAATATTGATATTTGCAGCTGATAAATTTAGCTACAATGCTATTTCCACTCTTTTCTATATGTGTATGTAATGAACTCTTTTTTACCAGGCTCAACATCAATTAAAAAATGTATTGTAGAAGCATCTTCTTTAATATAGTCGTGGGAAGGGTCTCTAATAACCCAATCACCATTAATATGCTCAACTACTTTTACTGAAGCAGTTTCTGATTTTGAATTATTTAATGCTAACTCGATCACAGCTTCTTCACTTTTTCTTTGTCTGTTATAGTTTATTACTTTTCTTTTTCCGGTGATATCAAAGGCATATCCAGCTTGAATTTTAGATGATTCTCCTTTAGGTACTTGTCCTATATTGTCTGACCCAATAAACTCAAAACCACCTTTATTTGAATTGGTATAAATATCTACTTTACCAGCAGGAAGGACTATGCCTAATCCATCTTTTTCAGTGTTTGATAAAGTGTATTCAATTCTCAAAGGCTCATCTTTTTTCTGCCTCTCAAAGTTTTCAAATACATATACTTTCTTATAATTCACGTTTAATGGGCCGTAGATTCCAACAGTAATGTTTTCTCCAGAAGTAAAGCTCTGAATGCTCCCTGTAGAGTAGATATAATAATCTCCCAATTCTGCAGGGGTGTTTTTTTGCACTACGCTGCGAGACATGGCCATTTCACTGTAATTATTTGTCTGCTTGGGCTTGCTTTTATTTATAATACCTTCAATTAGATTAATATTAGCATTAAAATAATCCTTACTTGAGTTATTAAGTATAACTCCCTCCACAACTAATTCACCTTCAGTTTGCCCATTAGTTGTAAGCCTATAAATCGCATCCCAAGATACATTCCCTAACTTATACACTAAACTTGCCTTGACTTTTCCAGCTTTATTATTTTTGATCTCCCATTGCAAGTAAGGTGAGAAATTAGGGGCACTTATGTTATCTTTTGTCTCAATATATTCAATATTATCTCTATTAAAACTTCTTACACTGTATTTAAACTGGATGGTTAATACGCTGCTTGAAATCTCCAAAAGATTACCGCTCACAGCTTTTTCATTCTTCAGTTTTACAGTTATATAATCTCCTTTTTTTGATGAAAAATAATTATTCGATGAAAAAATCTTTTCAACAAACTTTTGATTCAAAACCTGGACATTCTCAATACTAATAAAGGGCGTATCTTTTTGTATACTTTTAGGGATATCGTCATATTTTATTATGCTTTTCCCTTTTGGAATATTGTCCCAAACTATCTTTTGCTTAACTAATGCAGTCCCATCTTTGTAGATAGTTACATTAGCTTTTTCCGATGTTTGAGCAAAAATTATGTTAATTAAAATGAGAAGAGATAATTTTTTCATGATAGCATAGAAATGTTAGAATTAATTTTTATTAATTCATCCTTTAAACTTAGTTCTTTTTCTTTTTCACCTTTTATTATTTTTTCTGGAGCATTATTTATAAAGTTTTCATTAGAGAGCTTTCTATCTATCCCTTTTAATAAATCTTCAATCTTTATCTTCCTCTTCGTTAATTGCATCTTTTCCTTTTCTAAATCTACTAATCCTTTTAACGGAATATATAATTCCACACCTCTCACAACTGATGTGGCTGATTCTGAAATTTTATCTTTAGATTCACTGTACTCATATGAATCAAGCTTTGCCAAAGATATTAATAATTCATCATTTTGTGAAATTAAAGATCTCTTATCTTCATTACACTTTATTATCAATTTTACATTTTTTGAAGGAGGAATATTAACCCTGCTTCTCATTGCCCTAATGGATGTAACTAATTCTTGGATGACTTCCATATCATCACCAACGTCATCATAAGTTTGAATATCATCTTTTGGCCAAGATGCAATGATTAAATCAGATTGATCCTGTTCTTTAAAATAAGCCCAGAGCTCTTCTGTTATAAACGGAGTGTATGGGTGCATAAGAGGCAAAATTATTCTTATACACCGAAGGCATACGTCATAAGTCATAGCTTTTCTTTCAATGTCCTCAGAATAAAATCTAGTTTTAGCTATTTCTATATACCAATCGCAAAAATCGCTCCAAACAAAATCATATAAAACTTTTGCGGCCTCATTGAAGTAAAAACGCTTTAACTGACTATTATAATTTTTAATTGCATCATTTAATTTGTTTAAAATCCACTTATCTGCTAATTCAAACTCATAATCTAGGTGTTCGTACTTTTCCCAATTTTCAGGTGCGTTCATATCAACGAATCGACAAGCGTTCCATAACTTGTTCATGAAATTTCTACCAATTTCTAGTCTATCTTTTGCAAAGAGCACATCTAAACCTTGCGGAGCCATAAGCATGATACCAAAACGCACAGCATCTGTGCCATATTCTTCAAATAGATCAAAAGGATCAGGAGAATTACCAAGAGATTTGCTTAATTTTTTCCCCGCTTCATCTCTTAGAATAGAGGTGAAATAAACATCAGTGAATGGTTTATCATCTAAAAATTCATATCCTGTCATAATCATCCTCGCTACCCAGAAAAAGATGATATCGGGTCCAGTTACTAACGTATTTGTAGGGTAAAATTTTTCAATGTCTTTACTCGCATGCGGCCAATTATGGACGCCCAAAGGCCAAATCCATGAACTTGCCCAGGTATCTAACACATCTTTTTCTTGATCCCAATTTTCTATATCCTCAGGCCCATTAACAGAAACATGTATTTTTGATTTATCATTTTTATGATACCAGACTGGAATTTGGTGCCCCCAAGTCAATTGCCTGCTTATGCACCAATCCTTAATGTTGGCCATCCAATGATTATAGGTTTTTACCCAATGATTTGGATGAAATTTAATTTCTCCAGATTCTACAGCCTTGATTGCAGGTTTAGCTAAATCAGTCATTTTCATAAACCATTGCTCTGACATATAAAACTCTATCGGGACATTGCCTCTTTCTGAATAGCCTACTTTATTTTTGTAATTTTCTATTTTATGTAAAAGATTTAGTTTATCTAAATCTTTTACAATTGCTTTTCGAGCGATGAATCTATCTTTGTTCATATATTTAGACGGAGCTGTACAGCTAATAGAACCATCTTCATTCATTATATTAATGAATTCTAGGTTATGCTTCTCACCTATTAAAAAATCATTTGGATCATGAGCTGGAGTTATTTTTACACAACCAGTACCAAATTCAGGATCGACGTAGTCATCTGAAATAATAGGTATTTCTCTTCCAACTAATGGTAAAATAATTTTTTTCCCTATGTGTTTACTATACCTATCATCATTAGGATTTACTGCAACGGCTGAATCCCCAAGCATAGTTTCCGGCCTTGTTGTAGCAACAATTAAATGTTCCTTTTCATCTTTAATTGGATATCTGAAATACCATAGATGTCCATCAACTTCTTTATGAATTACTTCCTCATCGCTGATTGCAGATTTTGAAACAGGACACCAATTAACCAATCTATGCCCTTTATAGATCAATCCTTTTTCGTATAATTTCACAAAACCTTCCAAAACAGCTGTGGAATATCCCTCATCCATTGTGAATCTTTCTCTTTCCCAATCACAAGAACATCCAAGCTTTTTTAGCTGCTGAATTATAATGCCACCATATTTTTCTTTCCACTGCCAAGCGTGATCTAAAAACTCCTCTCTGGATAGAGTATTTTTGTCAATTCCTTGTTCCTCTAGCATTTTAATTACCTTAGTCTCGGTTGCTATAGAGGCATGGTCAGTGCCTGGAATCCAGCAAGCTTCTTTTCCTTCCATTCTAGCTTTTCTAATGAGAATATCTTGAATGGTGTTATTCAAAACATGACCTACTGTTAGCATGCCTGTTACGTTTGGTGGAGGAATAACAATGGTATAGGGTTCTTTTTTTGAATTAGAATCAGCATGAAAATAATTTTTCTCAATCCAATGCTTGTACCATTTTCCTTCAACAAATGAAGAGCTGTATTTATTATCTAGAGATGTATTTGACATTTTATTTTACCAAAGAGGTATAAATATTAACTTTATTTAAAATATTCTGCTCATACTTAATATATTTGGTTATTGGTTTTTTAAAAATATATGAAACAATTACAATATAAAATTTCTGGAATGACCTGCTCTAGCTGTGTAGCAACAGTTACCAAAGCAATAGAAAGTATTAGAAACGTTAAAAATGTTACAGTTTCACTTGACTCTGGCCTTGCTGTAGTTGAATCGAATGAAGATGTTTCTATTGATGTTATTCATTCAGTACTCCCTGATAAGTTTAGCGTTAAACCTTTTAAATATTTTGAAGATGTGAATGCCGATGATAAAGAGTCGTTCTTAGCAAAACTTTTTCCATTAATTTTAATTCTCAGCTACATTAGTCTTACATCAATAATAATAAATTTTAATCAATCTTTAGATGATCTTATGATGGATTTTATGGGGATTTTCTTTATTGTTTTTAGTTTTTTTAAATTTTTGGATTACAAAAGCTTCCCAAACTCTTTTGCTATGTATGATCCGTTAGCAAAAGCACTCCCTTTGTATGGCTGGATATATCCATTTATTGAAACAATTTTAGGGTTAATGTTTTTATTCCGTTTCCAATTATTTACATCAATTATAATTACAATACTTTTGTTAGGTATAACAACTTATGGAGTAGTTAACGTTCTAAAAAACAAACAAACTATCCAATGTGCTTGCTTGGGGACAGCTATCAAATTGCCAATGACAGTAGCAACTTTGATTGAGAATGGAATCATGATCATGATGGCACTTATTTCAATTTTGAGAATGTATGCTTAAGGCATTTCTTTGTTCTAGTTCATTCTTTTTATTACATTCTCTTTCAATATCTCAAAACTTGCATTTAAAAGGTCAACTTTTAGCTAGTAGCATAACTAGTAATGACGTTCCTGATAATTGGCAAGCATATGAATCAATTTTTAGTTACGTCCCGACCCTTTCCTTTAAGAAGAAGAACACAACGAATGAGCTAATTGATTTTGAGTGGGCTTATAAATTAAATAAATATTATGTTGGTGATTCGCTCTATGATAACGTTGAAGATAGTCATCGTTTATGGGTTAGGTACTCAAATGAGAAAATTGAAGCACGATTTGGCCTTCAAAAAATTATTTTTGGGCCAACACAAATTCTACGCCCTCTTTCTTGGTTTGACACTTTTAATATAAAAGACCCATCTGGGCAAACTGATGGAGTCGAAGCATTTAAACTCCAGTACTTCTCATCTAACATGATTGGACTATCTTCTTGGGTAATCAACAATAAAGTAGATACCTTAACCTATGGAGGTAGAGGTGAAATCACTACTGCACTTGGTGATTTTGGCTTCACATATTATAAAGACCCTTTAAGATCAAATCGCTCGATTGGACAAATAGGTACACCTGTAGTTGGTTCTAATAAAAGAATAGCCTTCGATTACAGATATGATGGCTTCATTGGCTTTTGGAATGAAAGCGTAATAATTAAATCTACTAAGTCAAACATTAATCTGATTTCTATAGGTGCTGACTATACTTTACCCTTTTTAAATGGCGTTTATATAATGATAGAGTCGATGCACATTCAAAATGAGAGTAAAAATTTAAAATCAAATCAAAATTTTTCTGCATATATGGCAAGCTTACCTATCGGTATGATTCACCAAGCAACGTATATTTCTCAAAGAGAATGGGAAGAAAATAAGACCTATCAATATCTACGTTGGAGTAGTACGTATGATTCTTATAGTTTAAATATTATTATTTACATGAACCCCAAAAGAAATGAATATAATATGCCATTAAATTCATTACCTAAAGCACTTTCTGGGTTTGGCACAGGAATACAATTTATGTTTATATACAATCATTAAGGAGTTTCAATGAGCACCAAAAACGTAATCGAAATAAAAAATTTAGTTAAACAATTTTCGGTTGGAGAGGGGTATTTTACAGCTCTGCAAAGCGTTGATTTAAGCCTTGCTGAGGGCGAGTTTGTTGGATTAATTGGCCCATCAGGATCAGGTAAAACGACTCTGTTAAATATCATTGGAGGGCTGGATTCTGCTACTCACGGTAGCGTAAATGTGCTTGACAAATCAATAGAAAAGACTTCCCACAATGAGAGAGCTGAAATTAGACGAAAAAACATGGGCTTTATATTCCAAAGCTATAACCTACTTCCAGTTTATACAGTATATGAAAACGTAGAACTTCCTTTAATTCTCAATAATGTAGAAAAAACAGATAGAGTAAAAAAAGTAACCCAAGCAATCGAATGGGTAGGGCTCCAAGATAAAATAAATTCAAAGCCAGCGCAAATGAGTGGTGGGGAATGCCAGCGCACAGCGATAGCGAGGGCCATTGTACATGAACCAGCATTACTTCTTGCAGATGAGCCAACAGCAAATCTAGATGCAGAAAACTCTCACAACATCATGAAAATATTATCAAAACTCAACACAGAAATGTCAACCTCCTTTGTATTTGCAACACATGATGAAAAAATTATGGGATACCTTAAACGAATAATTCATTTGGAAGATGGGAGAATCCTTAATGACAAAAAAATATCCATTCCAAAATTTTCATAAATGATGCTTTTTAACATTGCAATAAAAAATCTATTTGGAGCGAAGCTAAGAACCAGCTTAAATGTATTTGTTACATCAGTTTCTCTTTTCTTGGTTATTTTTGTTTCAGGTATGTATGATGGCATGAGAAAACATGCAAAGAATATAACAATCGAAACTGAAATTGCTGGGGGGACATACTGGCACCCAGAATATGACCCCATGGATCCTAGAACATTCGAATACTCTCATTCAGTTATGCCTACCAAAATCAAAAGATTAATAGACCAAAAATATGCTTTTGGTGTACTTGTTAGTCAGGCATCAATTTATCCAAATGGACGTATAATGCCTGCAATCATGAAAGGCATTACCCCGGGTCAAACTATAGTAAATATCCCCACTGATGTACTTGAACAAGATGACGATATCACCATTCCCGTTCTTATAGGTAGTGAAATGGCAAAAAATTCTAACCTGAAAATTGGAGATTCATTTACAATACGATGGCTAGATGCTGACCGTACTTATGATGCAGATGAAGGAACTATTGTTCATATTATGGAAACAGAAAATTTTAAACTTGATCAAGGACACATTTGGATACCGCTTTCAAAAGCTCAATCAATGTTAGCTATGGAAAACCAAGCAACCTATGTTACATATGCTAAAGGTCTTGATGTCATACAAGATACCGGAGATTGGATCCATCATGATGTAGACTATATGATAAGAGACATGGAAGCGCTTATCAAAGCAGATGAGCCTGGCGCTCAAGTAATGTATTCAATTCTTTTAGCTTTAGCAGCAATGGGTATATTCAATGCTCAAATTTTGTCAATTTTTAGAAGAGGGAAAGAAATCGGTACCCTTATGGCTTTGGGTATGACCCGATCTAGAGTAGTTGCCCTTTTTACCCTTGAAGGAGCTCTAAATGCATTACTAGCAAGTGCAATGGCTCTAATTTTATTTGGCCCAATTTTATTTTACTTTGGTGAAAACGGTATCCCTTTGCCTATAGACTATGCAGAAATGGGTATATTAGTAGCAAAAAAATTGGTCCCGGTTTACTCTCTAAGCTTAATTATATCGACAATGGTTTTAATTTCAATTGTTGTACTCATAGTGAGCTATATACCATCCAGAAAAATTAGCAGAATGAAACCAACAGATGCTCTTAGAGGGAAAGCAGCTGTATGATAAAATTTTTGGCAAAAGGATTAATAAGAGATCGTTCTAGGAGTCTTTTTCCATTATTAACAATTATTATTACTGTAACACTTGTCATATTTGGGATAGGGTTTATGGAAGGGGCAATGAATAATTTCCTTCAAAGTACAGCTGTAATTTCAAGTGGCCATGTAAAAGTAGTAACTAAGGCATATGAAAAAGAAAGTAGTCAATTACCCAATGATCTTGCACTATTTAAAACCAATAAAATCATTCAAAATCTTTCTGATTTGTACCCAAATTATTTTTGGACTCCTCGTATAACTTTTGGAGGATTATTAGACACACCTAATGAAGATGGAGACACGAAAGAGCAAGGGCCAGTTTTTGGAATTGGAATAGATTTTCATTCAAAAACTTCTAGGCAAATAGAGATATGGGAACTTGAAAAATATCTATTGCATGGCAACCTCCCAAAAAATACAAATGATGCTCTTATAAGCACAAAACTAGCAAAACAGTTAAGTGTTAATGTTGGTAGTACTGTAACCTTGATAAGCACCACAATGGATAATGCTTTTACTACATATAATTTTGAAATTACAGGAATATTTAACTTGAATAAAGGGCAAGTAGATAGACAGATGATGCTAGTCGATATTTCTGGTGCAAGACAAGCTCTTGGCATGGAAGGCGCAGCATCAGAAATACTTGGTTACCATCAATCTCTTTATTATAATGACAACGAAGCTACATCTATGCGTAATGATTTTAACTTAACGATTAGCGATAGTATTACTAAAGTACTTCGTGATGAAGCATCGTATGATGCTCTTTCGTATATGAATGGGTGGAATATGATTAGCGACATCGAAAAAAGAAAGCTCCCAAGACAAAGGACAGATGCATTATCTGATAATCAAATGTACGATAATAATGAAGACTGGGAAGATTTATCTGTAGAAGATCCAGCTATATATGCTCCAACAATGATTGCCTTAAGAGATGCTAGTCAACTTGCATCTATGGTTGATTTTAGTAATGTGGCTATGGGAGTTATGGCAGGAATATTCCTAGTCATTGTTACAATCGTTCTATGGAATATGGGATTAATGAATGGTTTACGACGCTATGGAGAATTTGGGCTTCGCCTTGCGATTGGAGAGTCCAAAAGTCAAGTATATAGATCTATGATCATTGAAGCTTTACTTATAGGATTTGTGGGCACATTATTAGGAACAATTTTAGGAGTTTCTTTAACCTACTACGTTCAAGAAAATGGTATAGATTATTCAGAAGCTATAAATCAAATGTCTAGTGATATGATATTACCTAATGTTTTTTATGCAAAAGTAACTTCAGAGCTATATTACATTGGATTTATCCCAGGAGTATTAGCTACAGTTTTAGGAACAATGCTAGCTGGCTTTGCTATCTATAGAAGAGAAATGTCTCAATTATTTAAGGAACTTGAATCATGAAAAATTGTCTAATTATATTTTTTCTTTCATCTTTTTTATTTACTCAATATGACCAAATGAGTGCAAATGATATAATGAAGGCAATAGATAAAAACCTAAATGCCGATTCTAGAGTAATAACTAGTAAAATGGTCATTAAAGGTAGACGAAATAGTAGAACAATTGAGTCAAAAAGTTGGATAGTCGGTACAGAGCTAGCTTTCACTGAGTATCTGTCTCCCCCTAGAGAAGCTGGGACAAAAATGTTAAAAATAGGAGAAAAACTATATACCTACTCACCACAAACTGACAGAGTCATCCAGATTTCTGGTCATATGCTTAGACAATCAGTAATGGGATCAGATATGTCATACAATGATATGATGGAAGATCGTCCAATTGAACAGCTTTACAAAGCAACTTTAGAAGGCTCAATTAAAATAGATGATAGAGATCATTATATCATAACACTAGATGCAAAAGTAAAAGGACTTCCTTACCCAAAAAGAAGGTCTTGGGTTGATAAAGAATACCTACTCCCAACAAAAGAAGAACTATATGCAAAGAGCGGAAAACTATTAAAAACAGCTTCACTACACGACATTAAAAAAATCAATGGAAGATGGTTCCCATCAAAATTGATTTATAAGGATGAGTTAAAACGAAATAGCAAGGGAACCGAGTGGATAATAAATGATATCCAGTTTAATAAAAAAATTCCTGATTCTAGATTCTCAAAGGCCTTACTTCGAAAGTAACATCACAGTTTCAATATGAGGAGTGTGCGGGAACATATCCACCATTACTGAATTTTTTATCTTGTAATCATTATCATTTAAAATTTTTACATCTCTGGCTTGAGTTGTAGGATTGCACGATACATATATGACTTTTTCCGCTTTTAGTTTATGCAAATAACCGGACATATCTGGATGCATTCCTGCTCTTGGCGGATCAACTACAATAACATTCGGTTTAGGGATTCTATTCGGCAATTGACCGGACTTAAAGAAAGTATCAAGATTTGCCTTTAGAAAATGAACATTATCAATTCCATTTATTAATGAATTTTTTTCCGCATTTTCTAATGAAGACCTAATTACTTCGAAACCATATACTTCTTTTGCTTTTGATGCTAAATACAAAGCGATACTCCCAGTTCCACAATAAAGATCATAAACAACTTCATCACCATTTAAACCAGCTATCTTTAATACCTCATCATACAAAACTTTACCTTGATAAGTATTGGTTTGGAAAAAAGAATTAGCAGAAATCTCAAATTTTAGATTTCCAATTTTCTCTTCAATGAAAGAATTTCCAAAGATCAAGTTTTCAAATTCTCCAAAAGCTACATCTGCTTTTCGAGTATTGACATTATTAACCATAGAAGTGATTTCAGGAACTTCTTTTAATAGCGTATCAATTAAAGGCGATAACTTGTTTATATCATCATAGGCAGTTACAATATTTACCATTAATTGATTAGTCTTCACCCCGAATCTCAGCATTAAGTGTCTAATAAAACCTATATTAGTTTTAGGATCGTATGGCTTTAAATCTAAATTTTTTAAACAAACCTTTCTTGTTATACCTAGAATCTTATTACCTATATCAGGTTGTATATGACACGTATCTATATCTAAAATTTTATCATATCTACCGGGAATGTGTAAACCCAAAGCAAAAGAACTATCTACTCCTTCTGGTTCAGATTCTAAAACCCATCTATGAGGAGAAAAAGTAAATTCCATCTTATTTCGATAATTATATTTATTTTCAGCCGATTTAACGCCGTTAATCGTAAAATCAGTAAATCCACCAATCCTCTGAAATGCATC
>CENJ01016917.1_pt1 | contig 51051 bp, 48 predicted proteins | sample 356161 | NCBI WGS metagenome assembly CENJ01 (sample SAMEA2619531, study PRJEB7988) | marine metagenome | biome: marine biome (ENVO:00000447); feature: surface water layer (ENVO:00002042); material: "saline water (ENVO:00002010), including plankton (ENVO:xxxxxxxx)" | depth 5 m
AAGTAATTATTAATCACATGCTAATTTCTCGAAAAATGCATAATTTATGAAAAAATGTATAATAGCTCTATGATATTTTCTATTAATACACGTATTTAGAAATAAGATCCTAACTAATGAGTAACATATTAAATTATTCTATTTTTGTATTTTACATGCTAACCGCAATATTTATATGGTGTGTCATGGCAACTTATACGAAAAATATAAAAATTTATCAAATTATTGTCTGGTTATTTTGGCTAATCGCAATTATCTTGCATGTAAATTCTCTTTTGCCAATATTTGATAGCAGCTATAGTATGAATTTATCAATTAACCATGCTTTAGTAGCTGTAGCATTTATAATTTCAATTACACTTTATATTTCCTCAATATTGAGTAATACGCAATTTCTGGGAATTATTATACTTCCAATAATTTCTATCATTTTTTTACTAGATTTTACAAATGCCCCTGTTAATGTTCCTTTAAATAATATAGTTTTTATACATGTGATAATTTCTCTTGTAAGTTATAGCATCTTATGTCTATCTGCAGCACAATCTTTGATACTTAAACTTCAAGAAAAAAAATTGAAATCTAACCATCCTATTGGTCTAATAGCCTCTCTACCCTCACTTGACGCTATGGATAATTTATTATTTAAGATATTAGCTCTTGGTGTGTTATTTTTATCTGCAAGTCTTTTATCTGGACTTTTTTTTCTCGAGGATATTTTTGCGCAACATTTAGCACATAAAACAATATTATCAATCGTAGCGTGGATAATATTTATGTTTCTTATTATTTTTAGAAAAGTATATGGTTGGAGAGGCAGTAAAGCTGCTAATATAACACTAGTAGGTTTCTTCATTTTATTTTTATCGTACTTTGGAACCAAAGCAGTTCTAGAGCTAATTTTATAACCTAAATTTATAATGGAATAGATAATTGAACAATATATCCACTGAAATACTAGTCATAGTTTTAATAATTCTTTTTTTACTTTCTGCATTCTTTTCTGGTTCAGAAACTGCACTAATGTCTATAAATAAATACAAAATGAGGCATCAGGCTAAACTAAATAATAAAGGCGCAAAAGCTGCTAAAAAATTATTAGAAAATCCTGACAAAATTATTGGTGTAATTTTACTTGGTAATAACCTAACAAATATTTTAATAACACAAATTGCCACTCTTATTTCTTTAAGAGTTTACGGGGATATCGGATTAGCAATTGCAACAGGGCTATTGACTATTTTTATACTTATATTTGCAGAACTGACACCTAAAACTATTGGTGAAATGCATTCAGAAAAAATAGCATATTCATCTTCATTGCTATACAAGCCTATGCTAATTTTACTCTATCCATTTGTTTTCTTAATAAATTTAATAGCAAATAGCATAATAAAAATGATGGGTCTTAAAAGTAATATTTCAAAAAGCTCTCTATCTAAAGAAGAACTCAAAACAGTTCTGAGTGAATCCTCAATTAAATTTTCAAAACCACACTTAAAGATGCTCGAAAGTATAATTGATCTGGAGAAAGCAACCGTAGAGGATATTATGATACCTAGAAGTGATATCTATGGAATAGACATTAGCGATGATATAGCTACAGTTGTCAATAATTTTAAAATTACACCATATACAAGAATACCAGTATATGAAGATAATATAGAAAATCTGCTTGGGTTAGTTCACATAAAAAATATTTCTCCTTTATTAGCGAGCAAAAGTATAAATGATGATGAAATTAAAAAACTTATTAAGAAACCTTATTATATTGTTTCAGGAACTTCATTATATAGACAGCTTATAAACTTTCAAAAAGAAAAAAGAAGAATAGGTTTTATCATTGATGAATATGGAAATATTCAAGGTCTTGTTACCCTAGAAGATATATTAGAAGAAATAGTAGGTGATTTTACAAGCGATCCAGGTTCAAATGAGGAAATTACGACAACAAATAATGAAAATATATTCATAATTGATGGTGGAGTTCACATAAGAGAAATAAATCAAGAACTAAAAATAAAACTTGTTGCAAAAGAAGCTAAAACAATAAATGGTTTTATTTTAGAACACACAGAAAATCTACCAAAAATAAATGATATTATTGAGATTCAAGGTCATATATTTAAGGTATTAGAAAATATCGATAATGCTGTTAAAACTGTTCATTTAGAAATTAATCATGATAAGAAAGTGCAAAAATAAAAAAATAAAAATATCAAATAGCGGTTTATCACCAACAAACTCTATTAAAATACATAATCATCTCGATGAGGAAATTTACTCGAAAGTTGCAGGTGAGCTGCCTTTAACATTAAAGATCGATAATTTAGAAATTATTACATTAATGACACTTGGAACAAGGCCTGAGGAATTAACATTAGGATACTTAAGAAATCAAAATTTAATAGAAAATATAGATGAAATTTTAAGCATCGATGTAAAATGGAATATAGGGATTTCTAATGTAATAACTATAAATAAAGATACAAAGAAAATCGCTGATAAACTTCAGAATAAAACTGTAACTACTGGTTGTGGTCAAGGAACTATTTTTGGTAGTTCTCTTGAAAAACTTTATGATAATTCTCTTCCAGATATAAAAATAAAAAGATCAGAGGTATTCAATCTATTGGCAAAAATTACTAAATATAATGATATTTATAAAGAGGCTGGAGCAGTTCATGGGTGTGCTTTATGCAGTAGAAACGAAGTTTTAGAATTTGTCGAGGATGTAGGAAGGCATAATGCTGCAGACACATTATCTGGCAAAATGTGGCTGAATGATTTACCAGGAGAAAATCTAATCTTCTATACTACCGGAAGACTTACATCCGAAATTATTATGAAGGTGAAAAGAATGGGTATTCCGATTATAATATCTAGATCTGGAGTTACTAATATGGGTATTGAACTTGCTAAAGATCTTAACGTAACAATGATTGCAAGATCGAAGCAGAGGTCTTTTTTGATATATAATAATAAAAAAAATATAATATTTGATTGATAGAATGCGAAAAGAAGTAAAAAAAAAATATACAGAGATCATCAAGGAATTAGACTTAATAATTTCAAAACTTGATTCTTCAGATATCCCTATAGAGCAGTCCATAAAACTTCATGAGAAAGGAGTTGAATTATCAAAGGAAGCAGAAAAAGAGCTTAATAGTATAGAGAATAATATTGATAAATATAAACCAAATAAGAGGATTCAAGTTAAAAATATTAATATTGAAAAGTCTTTTCACGAAATTGAAAATTTAATAAAAAAACTTGAAAGCGAAAATATTAAAATTATTGACGCTGAGAATAATTATAAGAAAGCGCTAGAAATTATTTTCAATATTGAATCTTATTTAAAAAAAGCAAAATCTAAAGTAGAAAAATATGAGCAATAAAAATTTAGAGTTTTCTGAATTCATAGAAAAATTTACATTGCGCATACAAAATAATCTTGAAAATGTTTTTAATAGCTACGGTGAAGAATCATGTGAGCTTTTAGAGCCTATGAAATATTCTACTCTTAGTGGCAGTAAATTTATTAGATCATTATTAGTTTATTCGACAGGTGCAGCTTTTAAGATTACACCAAAACTACTTGACCAAGTTGCTATAGCAATTGAATTGATACATACATATACATTAATACATGATGATCTTCCGTGCATGGATGATGATGACGTAAGAAGAGGATCCCCATCTTGTCACGTTGCCTTTAGTGAATCTTCGGCTATTTTAGCAGGTGATGCGCTGCAATCCTTAGCTTTTGAAATTTTAAGCAAAAAGTTGCACAGCGAAATTCCTTCAAAAATTTATTTAAATTGGGTGAATTATCTTTCTTCATCCATTGGATTAAATGGAGTTGCAGGAGGCCAATATCTTGATCTATCAATAAATGGTAAAAATGCCCAGATCAATAAACTTAAAAAAATATACGATTTAAAAACAGCTCATTTAATAAAACCATGCATTATGCTACCTTTAATGTTGAGTGATAATAATGATGAAAGTTCTTATAGAGATTTCCTAAGCTTTGGAGAATTATTAGGAATATCTTTTCAAATAAAAGATGATTTATTAGGATATACTAGTTCTTCAGAAGTATTAGGAAAAACAAAAAATAAGGATGAAATTAGAAATCAGCCAAATTTTGTAAACATTTTAGGCATAAATGAAACTAGTAAAATATTGAAAAAGAATAAAGAAAATATAGAAAAAATTTTAAGTAATAATGGTTTTAAAGACACCTATCTTTCAGAGATTTCAAATTATATTTTTGATAGGAAATTTTGATTTAAAAAAATAAATTATGAAATATGAGTTTTTAGATAAAATAGATAATCCTTCTGACTTAAGAATATTGTCAACCAATGATTTGGATAATGTTTCAGAAGAACTAAGGCACTTTCTTATTGACACTGTATCTCAATGCGGAGGTCATTTTGGTGCAAGTTTAGGAGCAGTAGAGCTAACAGTTGCACTTCATTATTCCTTTAATACCCCTAAAGATAGAATAATATGGGATGTTGGTCATCAGTGTTATGGGCATAAAGTACTTACAGGAAGAAAAAACGAACTTCATACAATTAGAAAAAAAGGCGGGCTTCATCCTTTTCCTTCAAGAGACGAAAGTGAATACGATTATTTTGGCGTCGGTCACTCGAGTACATCAATAAGTGTAGCGATTGGTGCAGCTATCGCGTCATCTTATAAAAAAGATAATAAGAAAGTTATAGCTGTTATTGGTGATGGCGGACTTAGTGCTGGAATGGCGTTTGAAGCATTAAATCATATGGGATCAATAGATGAAGATATTTTGGTTATTTTAAATGATAATGAGATGTCAATATCTCCTAATGTTGGAGCAATGACAAACTATCTAACAAAAATTTTATCAAGTAAGGCTTATTCCACTGTAAAAGAAGGAAGTAAAAATATTTTAAAGAAAGTCCCTCCTTCTGGTATGTTTTTAACGAAAACTGAGAAACACATTAAAGGTTTACTAGCACCAGGTATGCTTTTTGAGGAAATGGGCATTAACTATTACGGTCCAATAGATGGTCACGACACTCGTTTTCTCGTTAAAACACTAAAAAATTTAAAAAATATAACAGGTCCTAAATTACTCCATGTGATAACAAAAAAGGGTAAGGGCTATCTTCCGGCAGAGTCAGATCCAGTTAAGTATCATGCGGTGCCTGTTTTTGATAGAAAAATTGGAGTAGAAAAAGATTTAAATAAAAAAGTTACATACACAAAAATATTTGATAATTGGATATGTGACATTGCAGCGAAGGATCCAAGAATTTTTGCAATCACTCCCGCCATGAGAGAAGGTTCAGGTTTAGTAAACTTTTCAAAACAATTTCCCAAAAGATATATTGATGTAGGAATTGCTGAACAACATTCTGTAACTCTTGCAGCAGGATTAGCTTGCGAAGGCCAAAAACCAATAGTTTGTATCTACTCAACGTTCTTACAAAGAGCATATGATCAATTAATCCATGATGTAGCTTTACAAAACTTAGATGTGTTATTTGCAGTAGATAGGGCTGGATTTGTTGGAGCTGATGGAGGCACTCATTGTGGTGTTTATGATTTGTCTTACTTAAGATGTATTCCAAACATGGTCATAATGGCTCCAAGTAGCGAAGAGGAGTGTAAAAATATGCTTTATACAGGTTATCTTCATAATGGCCCTGCGGTTGTAAGGTATCCTAGAGGGCAAGGTTTGGGAATAGAGACAAAAGATAATCTTATCAATTTTGAAATAGGAGTATCCAAAGAAATTTATTTAGGTAAAAAAACTGTTATCTTTTGCTTTGGTTCAATCTTGGATATATGCAAAAGTGTTGTGGACGAATTAGACTGTTCGCTAATTGATATGAGATTCATTAAACCAATTGATACAAAAGCAATTATTAAATTAGCAAAAGAACACTCATTAGTTGTTACTGTTGAAGATAATAGCATTATGGGAGGAGCCGGTAGTGCTGTTAACGAGGTTCTTTTAGAAAATAATATAACTACTAAAGTAATTAATATTGGTGTTCCTGATAAATTTTTTAATCACGCCACCAGAGAAGAACAACTAAACGAAAGTGGAATTTCAAAAGAAAATATTATTAATAAAATAAAAAATTGTATTGATAATAATAACTTGTATGATGTAAACCACTCAAGTAACATTGAATAATATAACAATATCTAATTATTTATATACTATGGACACATTTGAAGAAAATAAAAAAACGGGTAAAGCCTTATCGAATGAACTTCAAGATACCCAAAATAAAGTCGACGTAAGAAATATTCCTATATCTCGAGTTGGTATAAAAAATATTAAATATCCATTTAAAATTTCTGACAGAGATGGTGTTTCTCAGTCAACAATTGGAAACTTTACAATGTCTGTAGGTTTACCTGACGATGTGAAAGGAACTCATATGTCAAGATTCGTTCAGATTTTAGAAGATCAACAAGAACCTTTGAGCATTGAAAACTTTGATTCATTAGTAACAAATACAACAAATATTTTAGAGTCAGACGCGGCTTATATATCGGTCGACTTTACATACTTCAAGAAAAAAAAGGCTCCGGTTACTCGTGTAGAAAGTCTATTAGATTATTCAATAAACTACACATGCGAAGTTAAAAATAATATTGTTAATAAATATTTAAAAGTAACAGTTCCAGTAACTAGTTTGTGCCCATGTTCAAAAAATATTTCTGACTATGGTGCTCATAACCAAAGATCTCATATATCTGCTCATATTCGAACAGAAAAAACAGTATGGATTGATGATATTGTTGAAATGTTAGAGGATCAAGCTTCATGTCAGATATACGGACTACTTAAAAGGCCAGACGAAAAATATGTCACTGAAAAAGCTTATGAAAACCCAAAATTTACTGAAGATATCATCAGAGACGTTGCAGTTACATTGAATAAAGACGATAGAATTACTGCATATAAAATTGAATCTGAAAATTTCGAGTCTATACACAATCACTCAGCCTACGCGTACATTGAAAAAGATAAGAAGAAAGATATTTATAATAATAAGAAAAGTAAGATATCTTATTTAAAGTTCTCCCAACTTCATTCTAATTTCCCGGGGTAACTTAATTTTTTGCAATATTTGAGCCGTATGCTGAAACAATATGTTTCAGAATAGTTCTAGCATCGTCATAAGATATTTTTTCTAATTTATCAACTTTATGAGCTGTTACAATATATTTGTCATTTCTATTAGTTAATTTGATTTCATAGATTTTTTCTTTCCCTTCTAAAATAGAAGTCGAAATTTTATATATGGCTTTATCTCTATTTTGATCTTTAACTAATAAACCTGATCTATCAAGAGATAAACCTATCTCTCTCCACATCTTACTAAATGAATCTTTAATTAAAATCGCCGGAACACCATAAAAATCTACTAAATCAATGTATATTTTTTTATCATTCCTCTCGCTATCATTTAAGGAATCAATGGCAACGTCTCGAGCCGTCCCAAAATATTCCATCATTCTAACAAGCATTTCTGCTTCTCTTGAGATGTCAGAATTCTTTTTTTTCCATATTATTTTATTATTAATAACATCATCCGCTTCCATTATATGATTTGACAAATATATATTTGAATAACCATCTGGCTGTCTTTCAACTCTTACTCTAAATTTCTCGCGAGAAGCATTATAATTCAACTCTTCATCTTCAACTAATTTACTTTCAGAGCTAAAGCTAATTTCATTTTTTTTCCAACTAGTTTCTAATATCCCATTTACAGGTTCATTAACTTTTATTTCATATCCTTGTGACTTCCAAAACTGATTTAAATAAGGCCATAGAGAAACTGGATCAGATTGAATTTCAAGCCATCTTGCAATACCCTGTTTAATAATTGTCATATCCATATAAGTTGGCAAAACAGGAGCATCTGACATTTCTAATATTTGTCCACTCGCGTCAATTGATTTTGGAACTTTAAGAGAGTCACTGTAATTTGGATTATCCAAGGAAGGTGGAATTTCTAACATTGCCACACTTTTACTATCTCCGTAATTATCCGAATCATCCTTTCCAAAAACCTCTGTTATATCATCAGCAATACCTGTTATATCATCAAAAGTAATTGGCTTGTCAGAACATCCTGACAAAATTAAGATTAATAGAAAAAATAAAATATATTTTTTTTCATAAAGGGTTTTTATACATAACATTTTCAAACCTCAGCTAACCTCATAGACTCTAAAAGTTTATCATGATGTTCTTCAGAAAATACTGTTAGAGGTAATCTAATACCTTTTTTTATTAAACCCATTTTATACAGAGCCCATTTAGCAGGGATTGGGTTAGATTCTAAAAATAAGTCTTTATGTAGGCCAACGATTTTTTGATCGTATTCTTCAGCAAGCGTTCTATTTCCGGAGATGGCAGCTTTACACATTAAATGCATGTATCTAGGTGCAATATTTCCTGTAACAGTTATTACACCTTTCCCCCCTAGGAGCAAAGCTTCCATTGCGGTAAAATCGTCGCCGCTTAGAATATTTATTTTATCTCCGCAAATCTCTACAAGTTCTTTTATTCTATCTAGCTCTCCAATTGCTTCCTTTACTGCGACAATATTTTCAATTTCAAGAAATTTTTTAACTGTAGAAGGCAACATATCACAAGATGTTCTTCCAGGAACGTTATAAGGTATTAAGGGAACCGGCACTGAATCCGCTATTTTTTTAAAATGAAGATAAAGTCCTTCTTGTGTTGGTTTATTATAGTATGGAGTAACTGACAAGCAGCCATCAACTCCTGCTTCATAAGCATATTTTGTAAGAGCGATCGCTTCAGAGGTTGAATTTGCCCCGGTTCCTGCTATAACAGGTATTCTTTTTGCAACTTTATCCACTACGAAGCTTACAATTTCACAATGCTCATTATGGTCTATTGTTGCTGATTCGCCAGTTGTTCCAACTGGAACAATAGCATCTGTATTATTTTCAATATGAAATTCAATTAAATTTTGATAGCTTTTATAGTCAATAGATCCATCATCATTCATAGGAGTTGCAACTGCTACCATGCTTCCTGTAAACATATTATTACCCTTGGTTTTTTATTATTTCTGTATAATCTAATTCTAACTTATTTAAAAAAAACTTGTAGGAGATTATTATATGAAAAAGATAGAAATTGGTAAAAAAGTCAGAAATTTCACGTTAGAATCAACAAATAAAGAAGATTTTAATCTAAAGGATAATCTTGAGGGTTATGTTGTACTATTTTTTTATCCAAAAGATAATACTCCTGGCTGCACACAAGAAGGAATAGATTTTTCTGAAAATTTTCGAAAGTTTTCAAATCAAAATACAAAAATATTTGGAATATCTAAAGATAATTTACAATCACATAATAAATTTAAAGAGAAATTTAAATTTAAATTCCATTTATTGAGCGATGTTGATGAAAAAATTTGCAATATGTTTGATGTCATAAAAGAGAAAAATATGTATGGTAAAAAATATATGGGAATAGAAAGAAGTACTTTTATAATTAATAAGGAAGGGGTTTTAATTAAAGAGTGGAGAAAAGTAAAGGTTAAGAACCATGCAATTGAAGTTTTAGAATTCATAAAAAAACAAAATGAAGCTTAATTAGACTCTTTAGCGTAATTAATTAATTCGTCAGTTACTTTTAATCTAAATTTATGGCGTTTCTTTACAAAGTAAAAATTTCTTGTTAGCTTGGGATTTAATGGAACAAAAGATAATCTATTCAATTCTAATTCTTTTTCTATAGAAGTTTTAGATAGTATTGATATACCTATTCCTGTTTCAACAGCTCCTTTTACTGACTCTGAGTTTCCTAGTTCCATACATACATTGATACGATTCTTATCTATATTGTGTTTTGAAAAATAGTCAAATATAACTGATTTTGTGCCAGAACCTTCCTCTCTTGTAATAAATGGAAGATCTTCAAAATCAATTGGCTTCACAAAGTTTTTTTTAGCTAATTCATGTTCTGGATGAGTAATTAAAACCAATTCATCTGCCCTAAAAACCTCAACATCTAAATCTTGATTTAGAACAGGCGCTTCAACAATGCCCAAATCTATCATGGAACTTTCTACTTTTGCTACTATTCCTTCAGTGTTTGCTTCACAAATTCTTATACTTAAATCAGGATATTTCTCCCTAAAACCTTTTAACAACGTTGGGAAAGTGTATTGAGCAATTGTTGTGCTTCCTCCAATTGATAACGTCCCAGATGTATCTTCTGCTAAAGCTCTTAACGAATGCTCCATTTCAGAGTTTAGTTCAAAAATTTTTTCTGCGTAAAAGTATACTTTTTGCCCCGCATCAGTAAGCATAATCTTATTATGTGTTCTGTCAAAAAGCCTTGTGTTAAAATGATCTTCGAGTTGCCTTACTTGAAATGTAACTGCTGGCTGTGTCATGTGAAGAGTTTCGGCAGCTTTTGTAAAGCTTAAAAGTTTTGCCACAGTATAAAAAACTTGTAATCTACGATCAGACATTTTCTCCTCGCTTCATCTGGGAGTATTCTCCTCTTATAATATTTAGTTATATCATATATTATATAAACTTTATAACTTAAATTAATAAGTATTAAAATTATGAGATACTCCAAATCAGGTATTAACACAACAAAAAGTGTTCCAAATGATGCTGAAATTATTAGCCATATACTTATGATTAGATCTGGGATGATAAAAAAATTAGCTTCTGGTTTATATACCTGGATGCCACTAGGATTAAAAATCTTAAGAAAAATTGAAAATATAATCAGGATTGAAATGGATAAAATTGATGCTTTAGAGCTATTAATGCCAGCTGTGCAACCATCTGAACTTTGGAAAGAATCTGGAAGATGGGATAAATATGGGCCTGAATTACTTAGAATACAAGATAGGCACGAAAGAGAGTTTTGCTTTGGTCCTACACATGAAGAGATTATTACTGATATTGCCAGAAAAGAAATAAAAAGTTATAAACAACTTCCAGTAACATATTATCAAATTCAAACAAAATTTAGAGATGAAATTCGACCAAGGTTTGGCGTTATGCGGGCTAGAGAATTTTTGATGAAAGATGCTTACTCATTTCATGAAAACGAAGAGTGTTTAAATAAAACTTATAATATTATCTTCGAAGCTTACAAAAATTGTTTTGATAAAATTGGTTTTGAATACAAAGTGGTTAATGCTGATAACGGACAAATTGGTGGAAGTGAATCACATGAATTTCATGTTATTGCGGAAAATGGAGAAGATCAATTAATTTTTTCAGATTCTTCTGACTATGCAATAAATGCAGAATTATTTTCGGAAACGCCAAAAGAAGGTGACGATTGTCCTGATGGTTCAGGAAAGATAAAAATTAAAAGAGGTATTGAAGTTGGTCATATTTTTAAGCTTGGTAAAAATTACTCTGAGTCTATGAACGCAATGGTTGCAAATAAAAATAATGAAAATGTAAAAATGATTATGGGTTGTTATGGCATTGGTGTTTCAAGAATAGCTGCAGCGGCAATAGAACAATCAAATGATAAAAATGGAATTATTTGGCCTAAATCAATAGCACCTTTTGAATTATCAATTATATCTATAGGCTATACTAAAGATCAAAAAATTAAAAATTATACTGATTCTCTTTACAAGAGATTAAAAGAAATAAAAATTGATTTACTGCTTGACGATAGAGATATTAGTCCAGGAAATATGTTTTCAGATGCTGATCTAATTGGCATTCCAAATAAATTAATAATAGGTAAAAAGTTACTTCAAGACGGGGAATTAGAATTTAAAAATAGAAGACTGGATAAAACCTCTACAATTAAAGAGATTAAAAATTCTGTAGAACCATCAAAAAGCACATTAAATGAGATATATAGCCTTATAAATGGATAATAATCAACAACTAATAGTAAAATTATATTCCATTAATATCATAATATTATCAACTACTTAAATACACATAAACACTTGACGGAACGTAGATTTCAAGTAAATTAGATAGTCCATTAATAGGATTTCTTTAAATTATATTAGTGGCTCAGGCGTCAGGAGGATCAGAGAAATACTGCGTTTTGAAATAGGCCTGAGTTTAGTAAGTGGGATGAAAACAATAATAAAAATTGTTCATTCTGCAGTTAACTGCAACATGAACCTCTTAAGGAGGAGTACAAATGAAAATAAAAGCAATAATTACTAGTATAGCGCTTTTAGCTTCAATGTCTTTTACAGCACCTGTAGTTCAAGCTGCTGACGAACTTTATGTTCCAATTCCTAGTTACCGTGTAGGCCCATACGCTGTGGGTGGTACTGGTTACTTTGGTGGAATTTTAGATTACTACAATCTATTAAACATGCGTGATGGTGGTGTTAATGGAATGAAGTTAGTTTGGTCAGAGTGTGAAACAGAGTATTCTGTAGAACGTGGCGTTGAATGTTATAAACGTTTAAAAGATAATAAAGGTGGAGCTGTTTTCTTTGATCCATTAAGTGTGGGTATCTCTACTGCTTTGATTGAAACTGGTCGTAAAGACAAAATGCCAATCATCGCTGTAAACCACGGAAAAACAGCTGGACAACGTGGTGACGTTTTCCCTTATTACTTTATGCCTGGAATCAACACATATGATGAGCACTCTATTATGATGCACTTCATTGGTGATGTTTTAGAAGGTGATAGAAGTAAATTAAAAGGTAAAAAAATCGCTATGTTATTCCATGGTTCACCTTATGGCCGTGAAGCTATTATGTTCATGGACATGATGTGTAAAAAACATGGTTGTGAGCATACAGCTATCGAAGTACCACATCCTGGTAACGAGCAACAATCACAATGGTTAAAAATTCGTAAGATGAAACCTGATTATGTTCTATTACGTGGGTGGGGTGTAATGAACCCTGTTGCTATGCAAACAGCTGTTAGAACTGGTTTCTCAGTTGGAAGATTAATTGGTAACATCTGGAGTAATTCAGATGGTGACGTTATTCCTGCTGGTGACGCTGCTGAAGGATATTATGCGATTACAACTCATCCAGCTGGAAGAGTTGCAAAAGTTATCGATGATATCGTAGACACAGTTTATAAAGCTGGTAAAGGTGACTTAGCTGATAAAAGCCGTATTGGTTCTGTATATTGGAACCTAGGTGTTTTAGCTGGTGTATTCCACACAGAAGCTTTAAAAACAGCACAAGATCGTTTTGGACCAAAAGTTAACAGTGCGCAAGTACGTTGGGGTTTTGAAAACTTACGTTTAGATAAATCTGCTCTAGATGCACTTGGTGCAACTGGCTTAGTACCTGAAATCAATATCACATGTATGGACCACGTTGGTGGACATCTAGCTAAATTCCAACAATGGGATGCTGGAAAACGTCAGTGGAAAGTTGCTAGTGACTGGATTGAAGGCGATGTAGCTTTATCACAAGCTATTATTGACGAGGGTGCTGAAAAGTACGCTGCTGATAATGGCATTAAAAAACGTGATTGTAGTAACGAAGATGATAGAGATAACTTCGACTTATAATCTGTAAAGTTTTTTGTAATATTAAAGGCGATATGAAAATATCGCCTTTTTTTTATCCTTTTTATTCAGACCAAACAAATGTACCAAATCTTTTTTTGTCTGAGTTGATCCTATAAGAGTAATAGTCATTATTATTTTTCACAGTGCATAATTCTGAAAATGCGATTTTATTTACACCATTAGTTTTTAACTGGTAACTTGCAATACCAATTAAATTCATATTAAATAATTTCTTATTTATTTTATTTTTATCAAAGAAAATATTGTAGTCACTGTTGTAATCTAAAAAAAGTTTTCTTATATTTTCATCAACTAAATAATATTCTTGAGATATTGCAGGTCCTATCCATGCCTCATAGATATAATTATATTTTTTTAAGACTTTAAAAGCATTTTCAACTATATTATATTGTGCACCCTTTCTGCCTACATGTAGCACGCAAATAATGCTTCCACAAATACTAGATATTACTATTGGCATACAATCAGCTGTAAGAATAGAAATTACGCGATTCTTTTTTTTAGTTATTAAGCCATCGCAAACATGCGATAGCTTTTCGGAATCATCTAAGTATACAACTTTTTTTCCATGAATCTGTTTCATATAATAAGGTTTGCTTGGTAAAATACTATTGATAAGTTGTCTACTTTCTTTAGCACTAACATATTTGTTATTGGTATATGATAAGTCAAAGTTTTCTTGAGAGAGAAAATTCTTTTTTGTTACTAAAATTTTCACGTTTTTTGAAACATTCCATTTCGCATCTACAAGATACTTATCCACTTTCAAGCTCCTTTTCAAGACATATTAAATCATTTGGTAACTTAGAATTAATATTAACTTTTTTATTAGTTATTGGATGTGAAAAACTTAAAGACTCAGCATGTAAGGCTTGCCTTGAAAATAATTTTATTTTTTGGCTAATATTATTATTATATTTTATATTTAATCCATAAGTTTGGTCTCCAATAAGTGGAAAACCTAAATATTGCATATGAACTCTTATTTGATGTGTTCTTCCAGTATGTAGCTTTAGCCTTAATTTTGTATTTTTCTCATAGTTTTTAATTACCTCGTAATCAGTTACCGCCTCTTTGCCATTTATATTCACTGCCATTTTTTTTCTATCAACATGATGCCTTGATATTGGTTGCTCTACTCTGCCATTTTTCATCACTAGGCCATGACAAAAGGCAATATAATGCCTTGAAATACTTCTGTTTTGCATACTTCTAATAAGTTCGGTATAACACTCTATAGTTCTTGCAACTATTAATAGTCCGGAAGTATCTTTATCCAATCGATGAATTAAACCCGATCTTGGTAGATTTTTTAGTTCCGGAAATAAATAAATTAATCCGTTTGCAATTGTTCCTTTACTATGACCTGCTGCTGGGTGACAAATTATATTAATTTTTTTATTAATAATAATTAAATCATTGTCTTTATATACAATATCAATTTTTATATCCTGAGGCTCTAGGTATTCGGAGTTCATACTCTTCTCAGGAATTATGGTAACTCTATCATTGATCGCAAGAATATCTTTTGATTTAATATTATTATCATTTATTTTAATATTTCCATTTTTAATCCATTTCTGAATTAAACTTCTAGAAAATTGTTTATTTTCTTTTGCAATTCCTTGATCTACTCTTAGACCTTTACTTTCTTCTGATATTATATATTCTATAATATCATTGTTTTTAATTTCATCATTCATGGTAAAGAACTGATATTATTAATTGGTATGCATAAGAATATGATAAAAATAAGTATATATACACTATTAATTATGACATTAACCGGCTGTGCTAATTTCAAAGGCTCAGATGAAAGTGTAGAGATAGATCGACAAGGTCAAATAACGAAGAAAGACTCTGAAATCCTTTCTGCTGAAGAATTATATAATATCGCCAAAGGAGCTTTAAAAAGAGAGCAATATGAAGTAGCTATAGAAAATTATAGAGAAATAGAAGCTAATTACCCTTTTTCTCAATTTGCTGAACAAAGTCATATTGAGCTTGCTTATGCAACGTATAAGATGAAAAGATGGGATCCTGCTATAGCTGTAATAGATAGATTTATGTCAATGAATAATACTAGTAAACTTTTACCTTATGCATATTATTTACGGGGCTTATCAAATTTTAACAGAGGGAAAACATTTTTTAACTTTGTTTTACCTCATGTTCATGTTGATAAAGATCCTGTAAATATTAAAGAAGCATATGATGACTTTAATTATATTGTTGAAAATTATAAAAACTCTGAGTATGTAAATGATTCTGTAAAAAGAATGATTTATCTAAGAAATACATTAGCTGCTTACGAGCTACATGTCGTAAACTATTATTTTAAAAGGAAAGCATATATAGCAGTCATTAATAGATGTAATTATTTGATAGAAAAATACCCAGAAGCCCCTGCAAATATCGATGCATTGTTTTTTTTAAAAAAATCTTATGATTTACTCCTTATGACTGATAGTAGTCGAATGATAAATAAAATTATTGAAAAAAATTATCCAGATTATAAATCAGTATATTTCAATGATGTTTTAGAGAATAAGGTTAAAAAGAATTTAGTTGCTTTAAGTGAGCTCGCTGATGATATAGCTATATCTATGGGTTTTGATATCGAAAATCAGTCAGTAGATAATTTTGACGGAATTTATAGTGTTGAATATTTTTCAAATGAAGATTTGATTGAAATACCAAGGAATATTAAGCCAGAGAGATACACAATAATTCATACTGTAAATAATGAAAAATTTTCTTTAAAAGATAATCTTGAGCAACTTAATATGCTTAATTATTTTTTTAAAGATGATGAATCAGACTTACTCGTTAAAGACATAATTGTTGGAGAAACCATTGATACCAAAGAAGAAGGTCTTACCAAAGACAGTAGTTCGGAATCAAATACAAAAATTGAAGAATTAAATGAAAAAATTGATCCTGAAAGTCAAGTAATAGAATTATTGGAATAATTTTTAGTATTTGAATCTAGATACAATTGGGAATCTTCTATCTCTTCCGAATGATTCTGGATTAAGCTTTACTCCAGGCGAATATTGTCTTCTCTTATATTCGTTTTTAATAACCATATTAATTATCTTCGTAACCAAATTTTTCTCAAATCCCATATTACATATATCTTCAAGTGATTTTTTATCTTCAATGAATGAATTAAGTATTGCGTCTAAAGTTTCATATGGTGGAAGAGTATCAATATCATATTGATCATAAGAAAGCTCTGCTGTTGGCATTCTTTCAATAACAGCTTCAGGAATAACTAATGATTTTTGATTTCTCCATTTTGATAACCTATAAACTTCTGTTTTGTATAAATCTTTAAGTGGAGCAAAGCTTCCACACATATCTCCATATAAAGTAGAATACCCAACAGCCAGTTCGCTTTTGTTCCCAGTGGTTAGTAATACTTTTCCTGTTTTATTTGATATAGACATTAAGATTAGACCTCTTGCTCTAGACTGGATATTTTCTTCAGTAACATCGCTTTGAAGACCATTAAATCTTTTTTCAAGTGTTTTATTTACAGTTTCATTAATATCTTCAATACTAATCAGCGAGTAATTAATATTTAAATTTTTACACTGTTGTTCTGCAAGCTGAATACTTAAATCAGACGTGTATATAGATGGTAATAGAATCGCTTCAATTTCTTCTTTTTTAAAAATATCATTAGCAATGGCTAATGTAAGTGCTGAGTCAATTCCTCCTGACAAACCTAAAATTACCCCACTAAGATTACTTTTTGAAATATAATCGTACGTGCCAATTTTTATTGCATTGTAAAGAGCGTTTTCATCGTTTATAATGTTTTTAGAATAATTAAATGAAGGTTTATCTGAAAAATTACCTTCAATTGAAAATAGGTTAAAGATTTCTTCAGAAAATGAAGTACATATATTTATTATTTTACCTTTTTTGTCAACTATAAATGAAGATCCATCGAAAACAATTTCATCTTGACCACCTACTGTATTAACATAAATAAAATTGAAATTATATTTAGATGCAATTTTATTAAAATATCTTCTCCTCTTTTCATCTTTTCCTTTTTCAAAAGGGGAAGCATTTATACTTATCAAAAAATCTAAATCATTAAAATCATTATTATATAATGACGATAAATTCCAAGAATCTTCGCAAATTAATAACCCAATTTTGTTTCCTTCAATTTCTATAACTTTATTTTTTTTACCTTTCTCAAAATATCTTTTTTCATCAAATACACCATAATTTGGTAAAAATTGTTTGTCATAGGTTTCAATAACTTTTTTATTATTTATTATGAACGCACTATTCCATACTTTTGAATAGTCATCTGAATATCTTGGCCCACCAATAATTAAGTATTCATTACTATTGATCTGTTGACTTAACTCTAAAATTGAATTATTGACCTTTTTTGCAAAATCCTTTCTAAAAAGTAAATCCTCTGGGGAATAACCACAAAGGGCTAATTCTGGGAAAATAAATACCTTTGTCGCATTAAGGTCTCTATTATTATCTATAATATCAATTATTTTTTTTAAATTACCATCAATATCACCAACAATGGCGTTAAATTGGGCGATAATGAATTCTATTTTACCTTTCATAATGTGCAAAAAACTCCGATTAATATATGATATATAACATATATTTGAACAAAAATGTGAAGGTATTTAACTTGAGTATATATATATTAACTGGGCAAATTGGAGCTGGAAAGTCAGAGGCCCAAAAAATATTTCAAAATTTTAATTACTCATGCTTTTGCGCAGATAATATAGTAAGAGATTTGTATAAAAAAAATAATATTATAAAAAATATACAAAAAATAATACCGGAATCAGTAAAAGATGGAGAAATTGATATAAGTCTATTAAGAAAAATAATTTTCACAGATTATACGGTATTGAATAAAGTTGAGGATTACATTCAGCCACATGTTTTCAAAGAATTTCAAAAGATAGAACAACTATATAATGATAAAATTATTTTTACAGTACCAATTATCAAGAATTTTGAAATTTTTAAAAAATACAAGGTAATATATATTTTTTCTAGAGAAGAAATTAGAAGAAAAAGAGTCGAATCTAGAAATTATTACAACAAGAAAATGATAGATAATATTTTTGAATACCAAAAGACAATTGATATATATGAAAAAAATTGTGACTTTAAAATTGATAATAATAGCACTCTAGAAAATCTTACAAGAGAAATTTTAACAATAATAAATAAAATATGAATAACTATATAATATATGAGCAACCAATCACAGAAAATGTTAGAAATTTTTTAAAATGCGAGTATTTAGATGAAAAATTTAATTGTGCAGTGAAACAGCATGATATGTGGTCGATTAAGTCATCAATCTCAACGTTAATAGAAATGTCTGACTTTATTTTTCGTATAAATATTAAGATTGAGCTTTTAAAAGATTTAGAAAAAAATTTACATCTTTTAGAAATTTTAAAAAAAAATAATTCTATTGAACTTAGTGACTATGATAAATTTTATACTGAAATGCAATCAAATATAGATAAATTGAACAGTACTGATTGTAGTCCCTCGAGATCAATTACAGATAATGATTTTTTAATGCAAATAAAAAGTAAATCGCATATTCCTGCTGGAGATAATTTCTTTGATATGCCATCTTATTTAAATTTTTTATCATCTAATAAAACATTTATTTTAGAAAATATAAATAATTGGTATTCTCCCTTCAAGCCGATTTTTATTTCCTCTATACTACTTTTAGATTTTAAAAGAACTATTTCAAAATTTGAGTACTTTTCTAGCAATGATTCTTATTTTGAAATGAAACTTGATAAATCCGATAAAACTGATTTAGTAAGAATCAAATTAGAAAAAAATATAAATATTTATCCAGATATTAGTGTAAATCCTCAAAACATTAATATTATGTTTAAAACATCCTATGGAGCCAATAGGCAGTCAAAACCCATTGAGGAAAAACTTGATTTTGGCATTTCATTATCAAACATCAAATAAGTTGTGAAAGTATGACATCGAAGCTATTCCATGCCCTCCATGCTCTTTTACGAGGCTTATATCCCTCTTATAATTCATACCACCTAATGCAAAAACTGGTGCACTTGATTTATTAGTAAAATATTGAAACTTGTCCCATCCGAATCCTTCTTTTTTTCCTGTGTCAAATATTGGAGAAACTACAATAAAATTAAAACTATTACTGTTACATATATCTATTTCTTTTTCGTTATGACATGATCCAACAACAATATAATCTGAAGGAATATTATAGGAATTATAATACAAAAGATTATCTGATGTTAAGTGAACACCATCGCAATATGTGTTATTTTTAAAGTTATTAAAATCATTTATAATATAATATGAATCATATTTTATACAAATATCATAGATTTTTTTAGAAATGTTATTATATTGGTCCTTAGAAAGATTTTTTGACCTGAACTGAAGTAATTTAACACCATATTCTAATATTTTCTCAATTTTTTTAAAGTAACTCCGTGAATTATTATTATTATAATCTGGAGTAATAAAATACTTATCATATTTTTTTATATTAAGTTCTATATTCGGCATTAATTTTAATATATTGGTATGTTAAATCTGATGTCCAAACAGTAATGTTATACTTCCCGTTATTTAAAAAAATATTCAAGTCAATATTTTTATTTTTCAAATATCTTGCTACCAAGCTTTCATTATATTTTTTATATAGTTTATTATTTTTAAAGACTAAATATTTTCCTATATAAATTTCTAAATTTGATATAGAACTTTTATCTATATTTGAATTTCCAATTGCAGAAAGTATTCTTCCCCAATTTGGATCCTCAGCAAATAATGCTGTTTTAACTAGAGATGAGTTTGCTATAGACATACCAACATTTTTTCCGATATTTTTATTTTTGGCTTTCTTAATATTAATAGTAATAAACTTTGTTGCTCCTTCAGCATCTTTTATTATTTTCTTTGCTAACTCTTGATATAATGATTCAATACAATTATCGAATTTACTTTTTTCTCTAGAATTTAGTTGCTTATAGTTTATTTTAGATTTTCCTGAGGAGATTAAGATACTTGAATCATTAGTAGAAGTATCTCCGTCAACAGTTATCATGTTATACGACTTTTCTGTAAGCCTGATAAGCATTTTATCTAGTTCTTTTTTAGATATTTTTAAATTTGTAGCCACGAATGATAGCATTGTTGCCATATTTGGCATTATCATTCCTGATCCTTTTGCTACACCCGTAATCACTACTGGTTCATTTTTTATTTGTATTTTTTTTGATACAAGTTTAATACATGTATCTGTAGTCAAAATAGATTTGGAAAAATTTAGCCAATTATCTTGTTTTAATTTCTTAAAAAGAATTGGTATCGCTTTATTTATATTATCAACTTTAATTCTTTCACCAATAACACCTGTAGAAAAAATAAGGATATTTTCAAATGCACACGACGAAATATCTGATAACTTTTTACAATATTTTTTAATATCATTTATACCTTGAACACCAGTTCCTGCATTTGCATTTCCTGCATTTACAATTAAATACTTTAGATTTTTATTTTTAATATGTTTTTGAGTTATTAAGACAGGTGCGGCTTTGACTTTATTATTAGTGAAGACTCCAGAGATTATTGTATTTTTACAAAGTTCAATAATTGAGAGATCATATCTTCTCTTTTGGTACATTTTTGAATGCACAGAACCTAATTTAATTCCCTCAACAGGATAAATTTTAATATCTTTTTTTTTTAACATTTCGAGTTTCTTTTACTTTAGTTTACAAACAAAATATTACTTTTTTCTTTTTTTCTTTAATTTTCTACTTCTTTTTCTAGCATTCTTACTTGCTTGCTTTATTTGTTTTTGATTACCTAAATTTATTTCTCCATGACTACTAGCTAAGGTCTTTTTCTCTGGGAGATCTTTTTTTATATTTATAGAACTGTAATCTAGTCTAAATAATAAACTGATAAAAGTATAGTGTACACTACTTTGCATTGCAGAAAACATTTCAAACGCTTCTCTTTTATATTCTTGTTTTGGATTTTTTTGCGCATAGCTTCTCAAACCAATTCCTTGTCTTAAGTATTCCATTGACTGTATGTGCTCTATCCATGATTTATCTATTATATTTATAAATATATCCTTAATCATTTCAATATAAATATCTTCTGGTAAATTTAAAATATTTTTTTCGTAAATTAAGATAATTTCATTAATAATTTTTTCTATTGCATCTTCTTTTTTGGAGGAGTTTTTTATTATTTCTTTTGCATTAATTTCTAATTGAAAATCTCTTTGCAGAATATCGTCTATCTCGTTACTTTTTTCGCTAATATTAATATAACTATCAATAAGTTCTTCGAATACTTCTCTTAAAATTATTTCTAAAATTTCTTTTCTATTCTCTTTATATAAAAAAGTATCTCTTTTATCGTATATATATTTTCTTTGTTCATTTGCTACGTCATCATAATCTAAAAGATGTTTTCTAATATCAAAATTATGTCCCTCGACTTTTTTTTGAGCATTTCCTATAGCTTTGGTGACCCAATTATGCTCTATAGCCTCTCCTTTTTCCATTCCAAGCTTTTTCATTAGTGCGCTAACTTTTTCAGAAGCAAAAATTCTCATTAAATTATCTTCTAGTGAAAGATAAAATCGGGAAGACCCGGGATCTCCTTGTCTTCCAGATCTCCCTCTTAATTGATTGTCTACCCTCCTTGACTCATGTCTTTCTGTCCCAATCACATGTAAACCTCCACTATCTATAACGTCTTTATTTGATTTTTCCCATCCATTTAAACTATCTTTTATTTTTCCACCAAGCACTATATCTGTTCCTCTCCCTGCCATATTAGTAGCTATAGTTACTCTACCAGGTGTACCTGCATCTTCGATTATTATAGATTCTCTCTCATGTTGTTTTGCGTTTAAAACATTGTGCTCAATTTTTTCTATATTTAAAGCTTTCGATAAATATTCTGATGATTCAATTGAAGCAGTTCCAATCAAAACAGGCTGATTTTTTTCTCTACAATTTTTAACATCATCTATAATTGCATTATATTTTTCTTTCATCGTTAAAAAAACAAGGTCACTATAATCTTTTCTAATCATTTTTTTGTGAGGTGGAATTAATAATACTTCCAACTTATATATCTCTTGAAATTCTTGAGCTTCTGTATCTGCAGTCCCTGTCATTCCAGAAAGTTTCTCATAAATTCTAAAATAGTTTTGGAAAGTTATTGATGCTAAAGTTTGATTTTCGTTTTCTATAGATAAATTTTCTTTGGCTTCAATTGCTTGATGTAAACCGTCTCCCCATCTCCTTCCTGGCATTTTTCTTCCAGTAAATTCATCGATGATTATAACCTTTGAATCCTCTACTATATAATCAATATTTTTTGTAAATAAGTGATGAGCTCTTAATGCGGTTGTAATGTAATGAAGCAAATTTATTAAATTTGGGTCGTAAAGACTTTCATTTTCTTTAATAACTTTATTTTTAATTAATAGATTTTCATATGTCTCATGTCCTTTCTCGGAAAGATAGGCTTGTTTTGTTTTCTCTTCTAGAAAAAAATCTCCATTTTCGTCATCTTCTTTTCCGTATTTTAAATTTTTTACGAAACTATTTATTTTTTTATATAACTTAGAGCTTTCATTTGTTGCGCCAGATATTATAAGTGGGGTTCTAGCTTCATCAATAAGAATTGAATCAACTTCATCAACAATAGCATAATTTAGATTATTTTGTACTTTCTGGTCTATTTTATAAACCATATTATCTCTTAAATAATCAAAACCAAATTCATTATTTGTCCCATAAATTATATCAGAAGCATAAGCGTTCTTTTTTTCCTCTAAACTTTGCTTAGATAATATTACACCTGTTGACAATCCTAAAAAATTATATAATGTTGACATCCATTCACAATCACGCTTAGCTAGGTAATCATTAACTGTTATGATATGAACTCCATTTCCAGTTAAGGCATTTAAGTATGCTGGAAGCGTAGCTACTAAAGTTTTACCTTCGCCTGTTTTCATTTCTGCTATCTTACCATTATGCAAAGCTATGCCGCCGAGAATCTGCTCATCAAAATGTCTCATTTTCATAACTCTTTCAGAGGCTTCACGTACTAATGCATACGCATATGGGAGAATATCGTCTAAAGCTTTTCCTTCAGAGTAATCTTTCTTAAGTGAATTAGTAATACCCTTAAAATCAGAATCTTCAATTTTTTTTATCTCATCTGATAATGAATTTACGTCGTTTAAAATTTTCCTATAATTTTTAAGAATTCTATCATTCCTACTTCCAACAATTTTTTTTAGAATACTCATAAAATTACCTACAAAATTTTTTAATCTTTAGAAAATTTTTCTTGATAGTGAATAAATTTATTTGGATTTATATTCTTATTATCTTTCAAAACTTCAAGATGTATATGTGGTCCTGTTGAATGTCCAGTGGAACCCATTTTTGCAATAATATGTCCTTTTTTTATTACATCGCCTTTTTTCACTAAATTTCTATTATTGTGAGCATATTTTGTAGTATATCCATTTAAGTGATCGATAATAACTAAATTACCATAGCCATATTTTTTTCCAGAAAATATAACTTTGCCCGCGGCAAGAGCAACTATATCTGTTTCTAATTTATAAGCTATATCAATACCTTTATGAAAGTGTTTTTTCTTTGAAATTGGATTCACCCTATCTCCATATTTTGAAGAAATGTGACCTTTTTCTGAAGGAAAACCCGCAGGGAAAAATTGTTCTTTCATTTCTAAGTTATTTATTATTCTACTAGTATAATTTAATTCATCTTCTTTTTTTTGAAGTTCAAATAATATATCATCTAGGTATAGATCAAAATTAGAATCATATTCAAATTCAATACTAACTTTATTTTTTCCTCCAATATATTTTGGCCTAGTAAAATCAAAATCTTTTTTATCTATTTTTGCTATTTTCGCTATCTTATTTCCCAATGCATTGATATTTTCCATCTGTGCAGAGATGGTAATTAATTTTTTAGAAAAAAAATCCATTTTGTTTTTATTTTCTATTTTAATAAGATTTATTTCTTTTTCGTATTTGGCTATATCATTCAATCTATCCTCAGATAATTCTTTATAACCAGTTTTATATCCATAAAAATATACTGAAGAGTTCAATAAAAAGGTTGTAAAAGCAACTAATAAAATAAAAAATGATATAAAGAATACACCATTTATCTTATATGAAGAAGATTTAGTTTTATTAGATTTGAAAATTATTATTTGCATTTTTTTTAAATATTATTAAAGATAGTTATTATACAACTAATTTAGTTCAAAAATATTATATATATATGAAAAATATTAGCAGCCAAATAGATATAAGTATATTAGAGAAAGCTAAAATACTGGAAATTATTACGAATTACTTAGTAAAATATACAAATTCAAATAATTCATGCTATGCGTGTAATATTATTGATGAGGTTTTAGTTTTAGGAGCAATTGATAGCTCAAATTTGAATTTAGCAAGAAATTACCAACGTGAAATTCTTAAAGACATCAATTCGAAATTCTATGATTTATTAACAGTAAAGATTACTAAAATTAAGTTTAAAATTATAAAAAACCCTTTAATTTAACTTGTTTCTGGAGTACTGTATGCATCCATATAATTTATCGGTAGATCTTCAGAGGACTTATATCCTACCTCTTCCCAAGCATCTTTATTTTCTATTAGTTTTCGAAGTAATTTATTATTGAGATCATGTCCAGATTTGTAGCCCTCAAAGGAACCAATTAAGCTTTTGCCTAATAAATATAAGTCTCCAACAGCATCAAGTATTTTATGTTTTACAAATTCATCTTCATATCTTAAGCCATCTTCATTTAAAACTCTATGGTCATCAACTACCACAGCATTATCTAAACTTCCGCCTAAAGCTAAATTTTTTGATCTTAATAATTCAACGTCCCGCATAAATCCAAACGTTCTTGCTCTACTAACCTCCTTAACAAAGGAAACTGTCGAAAAATCAAGCACAGCACTATGAGTTTTACCGTTAAATACTGGGTGATCAAATCCTATTGTGAATGCAACTTTAAAACCTTCAAAAGGTGCAAACTTAACCCATTTTCCTGTATCCACATCTTTTACTTGAATTGGTTTTAGAATTCTAATAAATTTTTTCGATTTCTCTTGCTCTCTTATACCAGCTGACTGAAGTAAAAAAACAAAAGGTCCAGCACTACCATCCATTATTGGAACTTCAGGGCCGTCTAAATGTACAAAAAGATTATCGATTCCTAAGCCTGCTATGGCAGACAATAAATGTTCGACAGTTGAAACCTTTACTCTTTTTGAAATTAAAGTCGTAGATAAAGTCGTATCACCAACATTTTCTGGACAAGCTTTTATTGAAATTTCTGGCTTTACATCTGTTCTGGTAAATATTACTCCAGTATTTGATGGTGCAGGTATCAGAGTTAAAGTGATTTTTTTCCCAGTATGTAATCCTATACCTGTAGCTTTTATAGTATTTTTTATTGTTCTTTGATTTATCATAAGCTTATTTTTTTTAGTACATTATATATAAATTTATGTATTTATACAAAGTATTAACAGTCGATGCATATTTCGTGCCAAAAAAAAATTTTTGCAAAATTTTGATAAATTAATCGTAAAGCCATTTTTTAATGAAACCTTTTACAAAATTTGTAAAGTTTTCATTTACTGGCTCTAATTGAGGATTCGTCTTTTTTTGAGCAAATAATAATAAACCTACACTCGTTGCATATTCAGGATTTTTAACAATGTCCTCAGATCCGCCATATATACATTGCGGAATTCCTACTCGTACTTGTTTGTGGAAGATTTCCTCAGCAAGATCAACTAACCCCTCAGCTTTTGAGCTTCCTCCCGTCAGAACAATACCAGCAGGGATTTTTTCTTCAAAACCACTTTGAAGTATTTTTTCATTTACAAAGTTAAAAATTTCCTGATATCGTGAGCTCATAACTTCTACTAGAGTAAACCTTTGTATAGATCTTGGTGGCCTATCGCCGACACCTGGAACTTCAATTATATCTTCATTTGAAATTACATTATCAATAAATCCATGCGTAATTTTTAATTCTTCTGCATTATATGTGGATGTCTTTAATGCTTGTGCGAGGTCGTTCGTTACTTGATCACCGCCTAAAGGCAGAGATGATGTATACTCTATTGCGCCATTACTAAATATAGCTATATCAGTCGTTCCACCTCCTATATCAACCAAGCATACCCCAAGATCTTTTTCATCTTCTGTCAAAACTGCCATACTTGATGCTAGCTGCTCTAAAACAACACTTTCAGGCTGAATAGAACATTTTTTTATACATTTTTCAATATTATCTCTAGCATTTTTTGCTCCTGTGATGAGGTGATATCTCCCATCAAGCGCAATTCCTGACATTCCTAATGGAACTTTTATACCATCTTGCCCATCGATCTCATAATCTTTAGGAAGAACATGTAAAATTTCTTGATCATTTGATAACGTAATTGCTTTTGCAGATTCTTCAACGGATTTCAAATCCTGCTCTGATACTTCTTTATTATCCGAAATAGCGGCTCTTCCAGTAGCATTAAAACTTTGTATATGTTTTCCAGATATGCTGACGAAAGCTGAAGTAATTTTATATCCACTAACCAACTCAGCTTCCTCAACAGACTTTTCTATAGATTGAACAGTGGCACTAATATCTATAACAACACCTCTTTTCATACCTAATGACTGTGATCTGCCAACACCAAGAAAATCAATCTCATTATCTTCATTAATAATTCCAACTATAGCTTTAATAAAAGATGTACCTATATCAAGGCCAACTATTAAGTTTTTTTCAGATTTAATCATAGTTTTTTATTATCATTTCCAGCCTATCGCAAAGCCATTTGAATATCTCATATCAATATACCTTATTTTTTTTAAATCGCTACTATTTAGTGTTTTATAAGCCTTAAAAAAAATACTAATCTTTTCCTTTATATTCGTTGATCCAAGTGTAATAGTAATATTTGACATTAAGGTTATTGATAAAGATCTAATATCATTCTCCTCAATCTTTTTAATTTTTTCATTTATTTTATTCTCTAGTAATCCTTTTGAAAATAAAGAGAAATATTCAAAAAGAATATCATTTCTATTGCTGTTTGATATTATTAAAGGGAAATTGACTTTAATTTTATTTGCAAGAAAAATATTTCCATTATCATTTAAATAATAATCATTATTCCAAATTGCTACAGGTAAATGCTCAGTGATGAAAATTTTTACTTCACTGGGGTATATTCTCTTTATATTTGCTATGCTTACCCAATCAATTTTTTCAATCTCTTCTTTTAAATAATTTATATCCATAGTAAAGAAAGATTTTGTTTTTAGATAATTTTTAGCAGTTTTAAATATACTTTCTTTACTTGAATTTATTAATTTTGATTCTATTGAAATTATTTTAATAGGAAAATAAATTTTTTTATCATTTATTTTTTCATTAATAATATATATTATTACTAGTGAAGAGACTATAATCAAAAAAATTAATATTATTTTCTTAATATACATTATATTATTTAAAAGACGAGTCTAAAATTTTTAACACTAATTCACTAAAATCTATACCAAACTCTTTTGCAGCCATTGGTAGAAGGCTGTGCTTTGTCATTCCTGGTACTGTATTTATTTCAATTATCCATGGGTTATATTTTCTGTCTAATATTATATCGACTCTTCCCCATCCTCTGCACTCTAGAGTTTTAAAACAGTTAATTGATATCTCTTTTATTTCTTTTTCTTTTTCTATGTCCAGGCCTGAAGGGCAAATATATTGCATTTCAGATGATTTATATTTTGCATCATAGTCATAGAATTTTCCTGGTGGCTTTAGTTTGATAGAGGGTAAAGCCAAATCATTAATAATACCTACCGTATATTCCTCTCCATCTATATATTGCTCAACAATGAAATCTTCACTAATTTTTCGATTTTCCTCAACGGCATCATAAAATTCATATTTATTATCAACTATAAAAACTCCAATACTTGATCCTTCTGAGGATGGTTTTACAACAAAAGGGTATGAAAAGTTTTTCTCTATAAATTTTATTTCTGAGTTATTTTCAATTTTTAAATATTTAGGTGTTTGAAATTTATTTTCTAAAAGCTTTAATTTTGTCTTTCTTTTATTCATGCATATTTCTGAAGAGCTGCTGCTACTTCCTGTATATGGAATTGAAAATCTATCTAAATAAGATTGAATTTCTCCATCTTCTCCGCCTTCGCCATGCAAAGCAATGAATACTCTATCAGGAGAAATCTCTTTTATTAATTCTATATTTTTTTTATCTAATATTAGTTCATGAGCATCAACACCTGAAGAAATCAAGGAATCTAATACGCTCTTACCAGAGATCAAAGATATTTCTCTTTCATTTGACCATCCGCCCATTAAAACTAGGACTTTTCCATACTTTCTTACCATTATTTTATACCAATAAATTTAACTTCAGTCTCAAGTAATATTTTTTTCTCTTCAAGTACTTTATGTTTTATAAAACTTATTAGTTCTTCTACATCACCAGATTTGGCTGATTTTTCAGTAATAATAAAATTTGCATGTTTTTTAGAAACATAAGCACCACCTATACGATATCCTTTTAAGCCTAATGAATCCAAAATTTTTCCAGCACTATCATTATCTGGATTTTTGAAAACAGACCCGCAGCTAGGTAAGCCTGTTGGCTGGCTAATTCTTCTATTCTTAAGAAGCTCTTTTATTTTATCTGATGAATCATTTAATCTATTTTTCTTTAAATTAAACGAAGCACTAACAAAAAAGTTTCCATCATCTAGATCTACATTTCTATAGTCAATATTAAATTCTTCCTTTCTTTTATTTTTCAAATTACCAGATCTATTTATTAAAACTACACTATCAACGCTTTTCCAAATATTTTCTCCATAACAGCCTGCATTCATTCTTAAAGCACCACCTAATGTTCCAGGAATTCCACACAAAAACTCTAAACCAGAAAAGCTTTGATTTGCACTAATTTGGGCAATTTTCATACATGATAATCCAGCTTCAAATGTAAAAATTCCATCATTACCTCTATAAAAATTATTTAGGGAGTTTTTAAGGCATACAACGAATCCTTTTATACCACTATCCCTAATAAGAACATTGCTTCCATTACCTAAAAATGTTACATGTTGATTTTTCACTAATTTCAGGAAGATTATAAGATCATCTAAATCATATGGTTCATAAAAGTATTCTGCATTACCACCTACTTTCCAAGTATTGTATTTTTTTAAGGATATATTTTTTCTTAATCTGCCTTTCAAGTTTTTTTCTATGGCATCAATTTTTTTCATTTTATTTTATAGATTCTTTAAAGTAGTTATTAAATTTTGATATATCACCTGCACCCATAGTTAATAAAATATCGTTATTTTTTATTGTTTGACTTATAAAATTTTTAAGCTTTTTATGATTGTTAATCAAAACAACATTAACTCCATATTTTCTTATCTCTTCAACCAGCGCACTTGAACTTATATTTTCAATCTCGCGTTCATTTGCAGCATAAATTTCCATTAAAATTAAATCTTGAACATTTTTTAAAGTATCTACAAACTGACTAAAATACTCTGCTGTTCTTGAATATCTGTGCGGCTGAAACACCATTACAACTCTTTGTTCTTTCCAAACATTATTTATAGTCTCAAGAACTTCTTTAATTTCAGTCGGGTGGTGCCCATAATCATCAACCCAAGTAAACTTCTTATTATTTACTTCAAATTCTCCATGTATTTCAAATCTCCTGCTTATACCAGGAAAACTTTCGATTGCTTTTTGGATAGTTTTAATGGGAATACCTAGCTCTCTCGCTAAAGATAATGCTGCTAAAGAGTTCATAGCATTATATCGCCCCGGCATATTAGATTTTATTTCATATTCCGTATCATTTTCAGTATATATGAACGTCGAAGGAATTGAATTAATATTTAAAGTTTTACCATTATAATCTGCCAATATATCAAGTCCGTAAGTTTTAAAAGGTCTAGAAATTTTATTAATTATAGATTTTGTATTTATATCATTAAGATTTAAAAGACATAAACCGTAAAATGGTAAATTACTTATAAATTTTAAAAAATTCTTCTTTAAAACATCAAAACTATTTTTATGATTTTCTAAATGATCTTTATCTATATTTGTTATTATTGACATTAAAGGTTGTAAATGTAAAAAAGAAGCATCGCTCTCATCAGCCTCTGCAATTAAATAATCGCTGGAGCCTAATTTAGAGTTTCCTGCATTATTTATTTTTCCTCCAATAATATAAGTTGGATCATATTTTGCTTCATTTAAAATAAAAGATAAAATTGAAGTTGTTGTAGTTTTTCCATGTGTGCCTGCAACAGCAATTCCATAACTAAATCTCATTAACTCAGCTAACATTTCTGCTCTTTTTATTATAGGAATATTTAATTTTTTAGCATAAGTAAATTCTACATTATCTTGCTGAACTGCACTTGAAATAACTATTACATCTTTTGATAAGATATTATCTTTATTATGGCCTATTGAAATATCTATACCTTTTTTAATAAGCTGCTCGGTATTTTTGGAAGAATTTAGGTCTGAACCTGTAACTTCATAACCTAGATCATTGAGTATTGAAGCAATACCTGACATCCCGCTTCCGCCTATACCAATAAAGTGAACTTTTTTAACCCTTTTCATTATTTTACTTTTTATGACATTTTGCATATTTTTTAATTGATTTCGTCTAAAATTAAATTACAAATACTCTTTGTAATATTTTTTTTATTTAAACTAAAAATATTTTCTGAAAGAGTTTTTCTAATTTTGGAATTTTCTATCAATGATTTTAATATTTTAGCTAAATAAGTCTCCGTGAAATTTTCCTGATCAATCACTATAGCAGCTTCTTTGCTTTCTAAATATCTGCTATTCTTCATTTGATGATCGTCTGTAGCATATGGATAAGGTACTATAATAGCTGGAACTCCAAACACCATGAGTTCTGAAATTGTGATGGCCCCTCCCCTACATATAATAATATCGCACCACTCGTAGGCTTCTTTCATTGAATTTACATATTCCTTAACTTCAAATTGCACATCAGTATTATTATATTGATCTTTAGCAATTGTACTGGTTTTACCAGCTTGGTGAATTACATTAAGTTCAAGATCTAAGGTTTTATTTAATAAATAAATTGCTCGGGGGATAATCTCGTTAAAGACTTTTGCCCCTAAGCTACCACCAACTACTAATAAATTAATTTCTCTTTTTTCATGGAATTTTTTCTTAGTAATAATTTTTTCATATCTTGTTGGATTTCCAATATATTTATATTTTTTATTATTTATTTTTAAAGGCATTCCTAAAATTATTTTTTTAGATAAAATTTTAAGGATATTATTAGCTAAGCCGAATATTATATTTTGCTCATGGATAAAAATTGGTTTCCTAAGAATATAAGATGCAATACAACATGGGACACTAATATATCCACCCATTGAAAGCACTAAATTTGGATTGTATTTTTTTATTATAATAAATGCTTGTATTATTGCTTTAATAAGTCTAAAAGGTAGTTTTATTATAGGAATAATACCTTTTCCTCTTATTCCAGAAAAATCTATATGTTTAATATCTATATTAGTATCTGAAAGAATTTTATTCTCCATACCCTTTACAGTTCCGATCCACAAAATCTTTATATTATTTTTAATTAATTCTTTTGCTATAGAGATTCCGGGATATATATGTCCGCCTGTTCCTGCAGCAAAAATAATTATTTTTTTTTCTTTTATTTCCAAAATATTACCTTAGTGAGCTATTTAAACTTTTTTTATAAACATCTCTATATATTCTTAATATTATAGTTATAGATAGTATAGAAACTAAATAATTACTTCCACCATAACTAAAAAATGGAAGAACAAGGCCTTTTGTTGGCACAATTCCAAGATTTACTGACATATTTAAAAATGCTTGTGTACTAATGAATATTCCAATTGCATAAGATAAGTATCCTTGGAAAACCATGCCAACTCTAAAAGATTTATCTCCGATAAAAATACACTTTTTTAAAAATAAGTAGAATAAAGTTGTTATAAAAACAACCCCAAATATACCTAATTCTTCAGCAAGAATGGCAAATATAAAATCGGTATGCGGATGTGATAAGTATGAGAGCTTAGTTGAGCTTGCCCCTAGACCTTTTCCGAATAACCCTCCGCTTCCAATAGCCATCAATGACCAACAAAGATGATATCCGTCAGACATATATCTTAAGCAAGGTTCAAAAAAATCTAATCTTGATAATCTCTCAGGACTTACCAAGATTAGTGCAATTGCTCCAAACATTCCACAAAATAACATACCTAATAAATGTAGAATTCTCGCCTTTGCTATGAATAACATTATGAAAGTAATTAAAAATAAAATAGCTGTAGATCCAAAATCAGGTTGTAATAATAATACTAAAGCAGATAAAGAAAATATAATTACAGGAATTAGAAAAACTCTTATCTTGAAAAGAACCTTCTTGTTAGTATCGAGATATGCGCATAGCCATACTATATAAAATAACTTGAAAAATTCGGACGGCTGAACATTTAAAAAACCATAACTTAACCATCTAGTACTATTATTTACCGTTTTTCCAATCCCGGGAATTATTACTAATATCAAAAAAAATAGAAAAAATAAAAAAAATATCTTATTATGTTTTCGTAAATTTTCTGAACTTAAATATAGAAAAAAATAACATATAAGTATACCTAAAACTAAATGACCTATTTGTCTTAAAGTGAAATAAAATGGATGATTATAATTTTTAGATGCAAAATCTATTGAAGCTGAAGTGAGAATTAATAATCCAAATAAAATTATAGTAATTATTAGAAAAAAAAAGTTCAAATCAAAAAAAGGTTTTATTACATTACTAAGATTATTTTTACTATTTTTTTTCATAAAATATAATTTTCTCTATTCAAGAACACATTTTTTAAAATATAAACCTCTTTCTTCGTAAGATTCAAACATATCATAGCTTGAACATGCTGGAGAAAGTAAAATATAAACAAGACATTTATGATCTTTAATTAACTTTTGTGCGAAATATTTTGCTTTATTGACAGCATCTTCTATATTAATAACTTTACTGACTTTATCTTTTTCTTTAATGATTTCTTCCAAAGTATCCCTTGATTCTCCGTATATAATTATTTGACGTACTTTATTCGTTATTACATTATTTAATTTGTCATAATTATCTTTTTTTAATTTCCCACCTAATATTAAAATTATATTTTCTTCTAGTGAATTTATAGCTGAAATAGTTGAATCAATATTAGTAGCTTTTGAATCATTAATCCATCGCACTTTTCCGCTGTTGTAGAAATTTTCCATCCTATGTTCTAAAGGTAAAAAAGACTTTATTTGATTTACTATATCCTTGACGTCAAATTTTAAAGAACACAGAATACATAAACATGTACATGCGTTAATTAAATTATGCTTTCCAATTAGTTGAATTTGGTCTTCACATAGTAGTTCTTTATCACCATGAAAAATATATTTTTTCCCTTTTTTAATTGATATTCCAAATTCATTATTATTTTTCGGTTTATTTCCTCCGAAAGTATACTTATACTTGTAATTTTCTTTTAAAATATTCATATCATCTCTATTTATAATGATATTTTTAGTATTATTAAAAATCTTATGCTTAATTTTAATATAATTATTAAATGTATCATGTCTATCAAGATGATCTGGGGTTATATTTGTGATTGTTGCAGCAATACAATTTATTTTTCTTGTCATTTCTAATTGAAAACTTGAAAGTTCTAAAATATTATATTCGCAATCTTGGTCTAATAATTCTAAAGCCGGCAAACCAATATTACCACCTGCCTTAACCTTTTTACCTAGTCCAGCTATTATATGTTCTAACATTGATGTTACTGTAGTTTTACCATTTGAACCTGTTACACATATTGTTTTACAGGAATTCTCTTTATTATATATATCTATGTCAGTTTCAATATTTTTATTTTTTTTTATTATCTCATTTATAAAGTCTTTTTTTAACTTTAATCCTGGACTGATAATAAAATTTTCATAATTTGCGACAATATTTTTATTAAAATTTCCTAAAAATATATTTTTTTTATTTATATATTTCTTTATTTCTTTTGATATAAAAAGATCTTTTCTAGTATCATACACATCAAAGTTTTTACTATTAATTTTTAAATACTTTGCTACAGATAATCCTGTTTTCCCAAGACCAATTATTGCGATTCTAGAATTATTTTTTTTCATTATAATTTATTTTTATCTTAGTTTTAAGGTTGCTAATCCTATTAAAATAAGGATAAAACTAATAATCCAAAATCTTACAACAATTTTTGGCTCTGCCCACCCTTTTTGCTCGAAATGATGGTGGAAAGGTGCCATTAAGAAGACTCTTTTTTTTCTATATTTAAATGAAAGAACCTGAATAATTACAGATAGAGCTTCAATTACAAATATTCCTCCCATGATTATAAGAACAATTTCTTGTCTAACAATTATTGCAATTAATCCTACAGCTGCTCCTAGGGATAATGCTCCAACATCTCCCATAAATACTTGTGCAGGGTAGGAATTAAACCATAAAAAACCTAAACCAGAACCTACCAGCGCTCCGATAAAAATTGTAATTTCAGCTGAATCTTTAATATAAGGTATCAATAGATATTCGGAAAAATTTATATTTCCACTTAAGTATGCAAATATACCTAAAGCTCCACTTACTAAAACTACTGGCATAATTGCTAAACCATCCAGACCATCGGTCAAATTTACAGCATTACTTGTTGATATTATAACTAACATTACAAAAGGAATGAAAAAAATGCCAAGATCTATAATTACATCTTTAAAAAAAGGAATAATTAATTGTCGTTCTTGAGTTGTTTCCATGAAAGCAAACATTGTGTAAGCAATTATTCCTGCAACAATAAGCTGAAGCATTATTTTATTTCTTGCGGGCATTCCGTTTTTACTTTTAGTTAATTTTTTATAATCGTCTAAAAATCCTATAAGAGCAAAGGATATAGTCGTAAAGATTAGGTATAAAATATATTTATTTTCAAGATTTGCCCAAAATATAGTTGATATCAATAATGATGATAAAATTAATAATCCACCCATAGTTGGTGTGCCAGACTTACTCATGTGTGAACTTGGTCCATCTTTTCTAATAACTTCCGACATATTGTTTATATGAAATTGATTAATAATATAAGGACCAAGTATTAAAGATATCATTAAAGCGGTAATGATACTTAAAATTGCTCTTAATGTGATATATTCAAATACTTGGAAATTTGAATTTATGCTACTCAAATACTCTAAAATATATAAAAACACTTAAAATTTCCTCACTTTCAAAAAATCAACATATTCCTCTAATTTAGCTGATCTTGATCCTTTTATAAGAATTCTTGTTGAAGATTTTATTGTATCATTTAAATATCTTTTCAAACTTTCAGTGTCATCAAAATGGTGACCATTATCCCCAAATGCTTTGGAGGCAAATTTACTATATTTTCCAATACTTAAAAATTCATTTATACCCATAGTCTTTGCATATTTGCCAATCTCTGAGTGGAAAAATTCTGTATCTCTTCCTAACTCTACCATATCACCCATTAAAACCAATTTTTTTTGATCAAGACTTGAAAGAAATTCAATTGCAACTTTAAATGAGTTAGGATTTGCATTATAACAATCGTCAATTAAATGAATGTCTTTACTTAATTTATATAATTTCAGTCTCGATATAACTCCCTTAAATGACTCTAGTTTACTTATGATGTCTTTTAATTTAAAACCTAAACATAATGCTATTGATGCTGCACATGCAGCATTTTGATAATTATGTTCACCATTAATAGATAGCTTAAATTTTATTTTAGAAAAAGATTTTTTAAACTGATATAAATTTTTATTAATTCTCTGAATATAAAAAAATTCTGTCTTATAAAAAAAGTTTTTTAACTTTCTTTTAAATTTATAATAAAAGTCATTTTTATACCCAAAAAAAACTTTGTTACCTTTTTTAATGAATTTTCTATATTCTTTTTGATCATTTATAACAGAAAACCCATCTTTTTTTACATAATCAAATATACTATATTTCTCTTGTGCAGTATTATCTAGATTTTTAAATCCCTCTATATGGGCATAGCCAATGTTTGTAACAGCAGCAACATCAGGATTAATAATATTTGCTAACGGTCTAATTTCTCCCAAATTATTCGCCCCAACTTCAACAATTACATAATCCTCATCTTGCTTCATGGAAAGAAGAGTTAAAGGAACACCTATATGATTATTAAAATTGCCTTTTGTGTAACAAATTTTATGATCTGAAAGAATATGTGCAATCATTTCTTTCACTGTTGTCTTGCCATTAGAGCCTGTAATTGCAATAAATTTTGCTTTACTTCTACTTCTAACAAATCTACTCAAATCATGAAGAGCTTTTAAAGTATCATTTACAAGTATATATGGTTTTTTATCTAAATTTTTATCTATAATTTCTTTTGATATTACTAAACATGAGGCTTTATCAGCACAATCAGATATAAAGTTATGACCGTCATATTTTTTTCCAATTATGCAGATAAATACATCGTCTTTTTTTATTGTTCTAGAATCAATCGAAAAGTTTGAAACTGTGATGTCATTTCCATATAATTCACCGTTAATTGATTTTGCAATGTCAGATAACTTATATTTATTCATAATTTAAATGCTCTTTGCACCTCTTCCTTGTCAGAAAAATAAACTACTTTATTTTTCTGGATTTGTTTTTTCTCATGTCCTTTGCCTAAAATTAATACTATTTTATTTTTATTTTTACTAGTAATGCAATATTTAATAGCACTACTTCTGTTAAAAATAACTCGATAGTTGCTATTTTTATTAATTCCCTCAACGATTTGGTTTACTATTTTATTAGGGTTCTCGTTTCTAGGGTTATCATTTGTAATAATAATTTCATTTGAATATTTATCTGCAATACTACCCATAACTTTTCTTTTATCAGAACTTCTTTCTCCACCGCAGCCAAATAAGGTAATAATGTCTTTCTCGGGGTAATGTTTTTTTATTGAAACTAATGTTTTCTTAATAGCATCTGGGGTATGGGCAAAATCAACAAAAACTATTGGAAAATTTTTCTTATAATATTTATTTAAACGTCCATCTAATGGTTTCAAATTTGAAATTCTGTCGGAAAAAAAATTATATTCTTTTTTATTTTTAGCAATAGTTGCAATTGCTAATAAAATATTTTCAATAGTAAAGTTTCCATATAATTTCGTACTAATATTTTTTTTCCCATATATAGAGTTTATACAAAAATTAATGCCACTTTCTAAATAAGTAATATTACTAGCATAAAATGTAGCACTTCTATTATATAAAGATACAGTTCTTATATTTTTATCTTTTTTATATATATTAAAAATTTTTTTACCGTAGTAATTATCTATTGATACTACTTTTTTTTTATTATTGTGCTCATTAAATAGTTTGAGTTTCGTATTAAAATAATTTCTCATATTTTTATGGTAATCTAAGTGGTCTCTAGTTAAATTTGTGAAAATTACAGTATTAAAATCTAAACCAAATACTCGATTTTGGCTCAACCCGTGAGAAGAAACTTCCATAGCAAAATTTGATACGCCTTTTTTATTATAATTATTTATAATTTTACATGTATCAATTATATTTGGAGTTGTTAAGTTATTGCCTCTTACATCTGGGTAGATACCAGTTCCTAAAGTACCAATAATTCCACACTTTTCATTATTTTTTTCTAAAAGCTGAGATATATAAGATACCACTGAGCTTTTACCATTAGTGCCTGTAACACCAAAAATTTTAATGGAATTTTTTTTTATGTTAAAAAATCTTATAGAAATTTTAGACATAAATTTTGTCAAATCTTTAACTTCGTAAAATAAGCAATTATTTTGAAGGTTTTTTAAATTGAAAGTTTTTGATTTTTCATAAATAATTAATTTAGCCCCGTTATCAATTGCATCATTAATATATTTTCTTTTAAAGTTTTTTGTATTTTTGAGAAAAAAAATATAGTTACTTTTGATTTCCGTACTATTTTCACTTAATCCTAATATATTTATATTATTTTTTGATAATCTCTTATCATTAATAAGATCATTTAATTTCATCAAAATTTCTATTTTTATTATTCTTCGTTGGCAGCACCACTTACCCATTCAGCGGCAGCAGAAATATCTCTACCAATACCATCTACTGTATTGCAGCCGATCAGTAAAGTAAATCCAATAATAATTATTCCATAGTATATTATATTTTTCATTATAATCTCCTTATTAATCTGCTTGTTTTCTCAAGAAAGCTGGAATATCTAAAAAATCTAAATCTAACTCTCCATTGCTATTTTTCTTGTGCTTAATTTGATTTTCATTATTAACGTTTATTTCTTCTTTAGTTTCTTTAATTTCTTCAAAAGTTTTTTCAATTTTTAAATCAGACTCGTACTCGTCCTGTTTATCGTAATTAAAAATGTTTTCTTCTACATTTATTTCGGCTTCATTTGTAATTGCATCTAAATTCTCAATATCATTGACATCAGAAAAATTATCTAGTGATTTATCTAAGTTATTACTTACGTTATCTAAAACAATATCTACTTTTTGAGGTATTTTTTCTTCGACTTGAGCATTTCTCATTCCAGTTGCCACAACGGTAACTTTTATTTTATCTTCTAGCAGTTCATCAATTGTTGTTCCTACAATTACGTCAGCATCTTCCTCATCGACTAAGCTCCCAATATGATCACCTATAGCCTTAAATTCGCCGTTAGTTAAACTCCCATTAGATGTAATGTTGATTAACAAACCTTTTGCATCTTTAACATCAACATCCTCTAATAATGGGCTTGCAATTGCTTGTTGAATTGCATCCTCTGCCCTATCTATACCCTCTCCAATACCGCTTCCCATCATTGTGGAGCCAGCATTTGACATAACACTTTTTACATCAGCGAAATCTAGATTAATTTCGCCAGGCTTCGTAATTAATTCTGCAATTCCGCCGACAGCCCTCTCAAGCACTGCATTGGACTGATTTTTTGCTTCAGATAAAGGCATATCGTCGTCAGTGCAAAGTTTATCATTTGGAATTACAATTAATGAATCAACCTTACTTCTTAATTCTTCAATACCTCTTTCAGCATTAAACATTCTCTTTTTCTTTTCGTATTCCCAGGGTTTTGTTACTACTGCAACTGTTAATATTCCAAGTTCTTTTGCCAATTCAGCGATCACCGGAGATGCTCCAGTTCCCGTTCCGCCTCCCATGCCAGCAGTAATAAACAACATATCGCAATTTTCTATTGATTCCTTTAATTTGTCTCTATCTTCAATTGCTGCCTGCCTTCCAATATCAGGATCTGCACCAGCACCTAGTCCTCTTGTAATATTATGACCTATATTACATTTTCTATTATCACTAACAGGATTGTTTCTTAAATCTTGAGCATCTGTATTTACACATATAAAGTCAACACCTGTAACTTTGTTGGTAATCATGTATTCAATTGCATTATTTCCACAACCTCCAACACCAACAACTTTAATATCAGCTTTTTGCTCTTTTGTATCAATTAGTTCGAAAGACATTATGTACCTCCAGGTTTTTTAAAGAATATTCATTTTGATTTCTAAATTTTTGCGAAACTTTGTTTTGATATTTCAAAGTATTATCTGGTTTTATTTTTAAAATTCTTAAAGAGTCAGTCGCTACTTTTTTAAAAACTGGAGCAGCGACATAACCTCCAAAATATTTTTTACTCTGAGGTTGATCAATAACAACAACTATTACTAATTTAGGGTCGTATAAAGGAGTTATACCTGCAAATAATGCTATATGATCTTTATCACTATATTTATTTTTTTTACTACCGCCTACATATAATTCTGCAGTCCCAGTTTTACCTCCAACCGTGTAACCGTTTATAGCTGCTTTTTTAGCACTACCCTGTTGCACAACTTTTTTTATAACATTTTTTATTTGTTTAAACTCTGTTTCATATTTCTTATCTTCAAAAATTTGGGTTTTTTTATTTTTAATTAATTTTGGATTCACAACAAGCCCATCATTTGCAATAGCACTATAAGCCTTAGCCAACTGAAGTGGAGTTACTTTACAATTATAACCTTGTGCAAGTGATCTTATATCAGATTTTCTCCATTCACTATGATGTGATAAATAGCCTTCAACTTCGGATGGAAAATTTAAATTAATTTTTTCACCTATGCCAACATGTTCCAACATGTCGTAAAATATTTTTTTGTTAATTTTCTCAAGAATCATTATGCTTCCAATATTACTGGATTTTATAATTATTCCCTCCGAAGTAAGTTCGCCAAAATTTTTAATATCTTGATAAGTCTTATTTCCCCAAACCTTATACCCAGGATTTGTATCAAAATTATCATTTAAATTTACTTTTTTTGAGTGTAATGCAGCTGCCAAAACAAAAGGTTTTATTGTAGAAGCCGGTTCTATAGAGTCTATTATTACTCTATTTCTTTCCTTCTCAGGACTATATGTTCTTCTATTATTTGGATCATAAGATGGATAACTAGCAGATGCTAAAATATCTCCGTTTGTAGTATCCATTATTACTATTGAGCCAGATTTTGCTTGAACATGATTAATTTGTTTTTTTAACTCCCTATATGCAATATATTGTAATCTTGTATCTATCGTTAAAGATAAATTTTTTCCTTCTATGGGTTTTCTTAAAATTGCAATCTCCTTTACTATCTTTCCATGTAAATCTCTCATAATTTTTTTTCTACCATCTGTGCCTGATAAAATTTTATTATATGCTTTTTCTAAACCCATCACTCCATTATCATGAAAATCTGTAAGACCAATTAAATTTGACATTGACTCACCCTCTGGATAATACCTTTTAGGCTCTTTGATAAATTTAACTCCTTTTAGGTTTAGTTTTCTTATTTCACTTGCAACACTTGCTTCTGTATATCTATTGATATATGTAAAACTTTTATTTTTTCTTTTTTTAACCTCAGTCAATAATTTATGAAAATCTTTATTTAATAGTGCGCATAATTTTTTAATTGCTTCTTCGTCTTCGAGAAAATCTTTAGTATTAGAAACTATTAAGCTGTCTAAAAGAATACTCTCAGCTAAAACAACGTTATTTCTGTCAACAATTGAGCCTCTGCTAGTCTTAATAACATACTCTTTTATCTCAAACTGACTTATTAAATTAGAGTACTTTTCTTTTTTTGTATGCTGAAGATCAAAACTTCGAAAAATAATAATTAGAATTGATATTAAAATAAAAAATATCAGTGTATTAATTCTTGTAAATTTTTTATAGTTATTAATCATTAATATTTACTAAAATCCTCTCTTTAGGTGTAAACATTTTTAGTTTCGTTTGAGCAGCTTTTTCAATTTTACTCAAAGAATCGTATTTTCTTTTCCCCACTCGTGACTTTTTTAATTCTATTTCCAAATCATACTTTTGGTTTGATAGAAACTGTATAGATCTAAACTGGGATCTGGTTATATGCTCAAGCCAAACTATTCCAAATGAAAAAGCCACATTTGCAAATATTAAAAATAAGATAATATATATTTTTATATTACTCATACTCTCTCAGCTACCCTTATCCTTGCGCTTCTTGCCCGCATATTATTTTTGATCTCTTCCTCGGTGGCTTTTAGCGGCACCTTTATTTTTTTTAAAATGAAATCTTCATTGATGTTAAATATAGGTAATTTACTTATTAAATTCTTTCTTTGAGAATGTTTTTTGATAAAGTTTTTTACTATTCTATCTTCCAGGGAATGAAAACTTATAACAACGATTCTTCCACCTTTTTCAATTAAATCTAAGCAATCATCTAATATTTTCTCAAGTTCTTGAAGTTCTTTATTTATGAATATTCTAATTGCTTGAAAACTTTTCGTCGCTGGATTTTTTTTTCTTATTTTACTTTTCGGATAACAATTATAGATAGTTCTTGATAAATCCAATGTGGTTTTTAGTTGGTTATTTTCGATTGAGTTTTTTATTTGTATTGCAATTTTATATGCATACTTCTCTTCACCATATTTTTTTAAAACTTTGCTTATTTCATCAACATCAGCTTTTTTCAACCATAGTAATGCTGTCATCTTATTTTCTGTATCCATCCTCATATCTATTGGTCCTTCTTTATTAAAACTAAAGCCCCTAGAAGGATTATCAAGTTGGGGTGACGAAACACCAAGATCAAGCAATATTCCATTAACTTTATTTTCTCCGTTGTATTTCTTTATAATTGAATCAATATTGCTAAAGTTATCTTTTTCGAAGAAAAACCTATTATCATTTTGAAATTTTTCGCGCGCGAAGGTTTCTGCCTCTCTATCTTTATCAATAGCAATGAGCTTTCCGTTTTTTCCTATTTTTTTTAGAATATTTATAGAATGACCGCCCCTTCCAAAAGTACAATCAACATAAGTTCCGTCAGGAATTATATTTAAGCCTTCAATAACTCTATATAATAATACTGGGCTATGTAATAAATTCATTTTCATTCCTATAATTTTAGTTCAGTTAGAGCATTATTATTTACTTCATCTATATTTTCACTTTCTAGCCATGACCTCATATTTTTATTCCAAATACTTTCAGACCAAAGCTCAAATTTACTTCCTTGTCCTAGTAAAATTATTTTTTTTTGGATTCCGGCATATTCTCTTAAAGGAGTCGGTATTAAAAATCTTCCTTGAGAGTCAATTTCTGATTCTGAAGCATGTCCTATAACAAGTCTCTGAATAAACCTTGCATCTTTATTATATGATGGGAGATTTGATAATTTCTTTTCTATAATATTCCAGTTACTTTGTGTATAAATAAGTAGGCATTTATCTTTATCTGCAGTAATGACTAATTTGTATTTATTCTTTGAGCAGAAATCTTTTCTATACCTTTGAGGCATAGAAGCTCTACCTTTAATATCTATACTTAAGTTACTAATACCCCTAAACATTACTATTATTTCCCACAAAAAACCACAATTAGCCACAATAATGCAACAAAATATATTTTTGTCAAGATTTTTCTATATTTGTCAATAACTTAGATAAATATTATTTAATTAAAACTACGGATTAAATCATGAGTATATGTGAATTACTTAATAAACAACATTAAGTTTCTAAATCTAATTTTTACAAAAAAGTGAGAGTCGACCTATAAGCTGGGTTCTGTTAAATGTAATCATTAATCTTGTACATCTGTCACCAAATATATCTAGCGGCCTACCCAAAAGCAGTGCGAGAAACACTATAGCTTTTCTATTTGGCCTTGCTCCGAGTGGGGTTTACCATGCCAACAGTATTACTACTATTGCGGTGAGCTCTTACCTCACCTTTTCACCCTTACAAATTAATGCGGTTTATTTTCTGTTGCACTTTCCGTAAGTTCACACTTCCCAGGTGTTACCTGGCACTCTACTCTTTGGAGCCCAGACTTTCCTCTTTATATATAAAGCGATTACACAGTCGACTCTTTCTAATTAGATATTAAAAGCTATTAATTTGCAAGATGAAGATATTTTTTATAGATAACATTTTTTTTTATAGAAAAATGTTTACATGTAATTTTTATTGCTGAGTTATATAAAACCTTATTCTCTAATAATAAAATTAAAAAATTTTTAATTTTATCTTCTGAAATATTTAAAATTTGTTTTTCTTCTTTTGGAATTATTATTGTAAATTCCCCTTTAATTTTTTCATTGTTATTTTTTGAAAAATATTGAATTTGATTAAATAAAGAATCATAAATTATATCCTCATATATTTTTGTCATTTCTTTAGCAACTATAATTTTTTTTTCAAAATTATAAATACTACATAATTCTTCGAGAGTTTTTAAAATTCGATTTGGCGATTCAAAAAATACTAGAGAAACATTACTATTTTCTTTTAAAATACCAATCTTTTGTATATTTTTTTTGGGTAAAAAGCCAATAAATTTAAAGTCATCCGATGCAAAACCACTTGCGCTAATTGCAGCTATTATAGATGACACTCCTGGTATGGGGCATACTCGAATATTTTTACTATGTGCTTTTGAAACAATTATATCTCCTGGATCAGAAATCGTAGGAGTTCCTGCATCGGAAATAATTGATATATTTTTACCTTCTAGCAAAAGATTAATTAAAAAATCGCATCTTTCCGATTCATTATATTTATGATAACTAATTAGACGGGTTTTTATTCCATAGAAATTTAGTAACTTTTTACTATGCCTAGTATTCTCAGTTGCTATAATATGTGAATTAGACAAAACTTCGATAGCCCTATAGGTCATATCATTAATATTACCAATTGGCGTAGCAACGACATATAATATACCGTAATTACTTTTTTTATTTTTATTAGTACTATGCAAATTTTTAAACCTGTAATAACTAGCAATCATTTGAAATTTTCATTAATAATTATGTTAAGTATATTGCTTTATGCTTGTAATTCAAATTATATGCAAATTCCAAAAGATTCTTTACCTGAGCAGGATATCTCTGCCCAAGACGAAATTAGTGAAACACAAATAAATATTGATGAGTTGTTGGTAGAAAAAAAAATTATTCAAATTGTAGACGAATTAGACTTGAAGAAAATCGCTATTTTGTTACCCATGACTGGGAGATACTCTAAAATTGGTAAAGCTATATTTCAAGGAATCGAATTAGAGTTAAGCAATAGGAAGAATAATATTCCAAAGCTGACAATTCATGATACAGGTGACGAAAATATTAATTTAAAAAAAGTTTATAACGAAATGCTAGATCAAAATTATGACTATATAATCGGTCCATTACAAAAAGACCTTATAAGTAAAATATTAAAATATGGTTCTGAAAGCCTTCCAATTTTAACTTTAAATTATTTAAATAATTTTAAAGGGCTCAAACAAGGAGTTCATCAATTTGGCCTACTTCCAGAAGATGAATCAATATGCATTGCTGAAAAAGCTATAATAGACGGAAATAATAATGCATCCATATTTTATCCTGATAATATTTGGGGGAAAAGAATCGCTGGATCTTTCAGTCTAAGGTATAAAGAACTTGGAGGTAAAATTATAGATACTTCAATATACACAAAAGATGATGAACAAAATAATATATCAATAAGAAATCTATTGAAAATAGAAGATAGCATAAATAGAAAAAAAAATCTGGAGAATATTTTAAAGATAAAACTTCAGTATAAGCCTTTTATTTCAAATGATTTAAATATGATTTTTTCTGTTGGTACTTCGAAAGATATGAGAGTTATAAAACCCCAATTTAATTTTAATTATGCAGAGGATATTCCATTTTACTCAACATCTCATATTTATAGTGGCGTTAATGATAAAGAGAAAAATCAAGATTTGAATAATATTAAATTCTGTGACATTCCATGGCTCTATAATAGTAAAAATCTTAAAACAAAAACAGTATTAAGAAGAAGTTCTGATAAAAAAGATTTATTAAGATTTGTAGCAATAGGAATGGATGCTACAAAAATAATATATAATATACGTAATCTTGAAAATAATAAAAAAAAGTTTTTACTTGGTGATACAGGTTACTTAAAACTTGATGAATTCAATAGAATTAGAAGGCACTTAATTATTGTAAGATTTAAAAATGGCCAGGCAAGAAAAATCCCTTTTTGAGAAAATGCTAAAAAAAAAACATATAAAATTTTTTGAGAGTTTATTACCCGAGGACTATGTTTATAGTGAACCAGGCGATTGCTGGGCTTATGGTTATGATAACAGCAAAATGCATGTGATGCCTGAATGTGTTCTATTTTCAGAAAATAAGTTACAAATACAAGAAATTGTAAAATATTGTTATCTAAATAATATACATATTACATCAAGAGGAAGAGGTACTGGAAACACTGGTGGATCTGTTCCAATAGATAATAGTATTGTTTTATCACTTGAAAAAATGAATAAAATCATTGAAATTGACATTGATAATAGACTCGCTATTGTTCAGCCTGGCGTTATCAATAAAACTTTACAGGACTCTTTAAAAAAAATAAATTTTTTTTGGGGTCCTGACCCCTCAAGTCAAGATTATTCAACGATAGGTGGAAATATAGCAAATAATTCGGCGGGCCCTAGAGCTATAAAATACGGAACGCCAAGAGATAATATACTTGGCTTAGAATTTGTTTCAGGCACAGGTGATCTATACAAAACTGGAGTTAAAACTTCAAAAGGAGTAGTAGGTTTAGATTTAACAAGGATTTTTACTGGCTCAGAAGGAATTTTAGGGATATTAACAGAAGCAACATTAAAAATACTTCCTCTAAATAATTCCATTAAAACTCTTGAAATAACTTTTAATAATATCAGTGATGCCTCACAATCCATAATTAACTTAATGACTCAACCTGTAATACCTTATAAGTTAGAATTTATTGACAAAGAATCAATAAAATTGATAAATACTATAAAAAAAAATCATTATGATGAAAATACAAATTCTGCAGTACTTCTTGAGATAGATGGTGAAAGTGAGTATATAGATTTAATGCTTGAAAAAATATTAAAAGTAATTAAAAAAAATAAACATAAAAGAATTACCATTGCTGATGACAAATCTGAGATTGATAAATTATGGGCAGCTAGGAAATCTTTATCGCCTGCGTTAAGAGAACTTGGTGGTTATAAAATAAATGAAGATATTGCTGTGCCTATTTCTAAATTAAAAGAGCTTCTTCAATCTTTAGAGGGTATATCAAAAAAATATAATATTAAGATCGTGAATTTTGGTCATGCTGGTAATGGAAATATACATGTAAATTTACTGTTCGAGACAGAAGATGAAAAGAAATCGGATAATTCAAGAAGATGTCTTGATGAAATTTTTAATTTAGTAATAAAATTAGAAGGAACATTATCTGGAGAACATGGTATAGGTATAATTAAAAAACAATACATCGAAAAAGAAATAAACAATAATACATTAAAACTAATGAAAAATATCAAAAAACAGTTTGACCCTAAGAGTATACTGAATCCTAATAAGTCTATTTAAATTTCGCCTCTAATTTCCTCTTCCTGTTCCGAGAGATTTTCAAAAAAAGATTGTCTCTTAAAAATTCTATCAGCATACTTAAGAATAGGTTTGCCGCTTTTTGGGAGTTCAATTCCATATTCTGGCAATCTCCAAAGTATAGGAGCAATACTGCAGTCTATAATGCTAAAATCATCGCTTAGAAAAAATTTACTGCCCTGTAAGAAATTCAAAGAAAGCATCAAATTTTCTTCTAATTTTAGCTTTGCAGCTGAGGACTTTTTTTCGCCGCTTGACTTTAAATCATCTAGTAATCCGTATAAATCTTTTTCTATATAATGAAGGACCATTCTTGTTTTTGCTCTGATAACGGGATCTACTGGCATAAGTGGTGGATGAGGAAATCTTTCATCAAGATATTCCATAATTACTCTTGATTCATAAAGGACAAGATTCCTATCGACAAATGTAGGTGTTGAATTATTAGGATTTAAGGCAATCAGATCCTCATTATTATCAGATTGATTAACATTTACTACATTAAATACCAAGTCTTTTTCACCAAGAACAATTCTGACTCTATGTGACTGGGCACAATTTGGATCTGAATAAAGCGTCATTGTATGCATAAGGTTTTCCTATTTTATTATTATTATTATTATTATTATTTTACATCTTTCCAAAATTCCTTCTTAGTAAAGTAAGAAATAATGGTAAAAATAAAAATAAACATTAGCACCCAAAAACCTATCGAGTATCTTTTAAGTTTAGCTGGTTCTGAAACGTAAACTAAAAAATTTGTTATATCATTTGTTAGTTGATTATATTCAACATCAGAAAGAGATCCATTTGAGATCTTCTCCAATTCAATAGGGTAGTTATTTGAATCAACTATGACTTTTTGCTCACCTTGTAGATTAGCTAAAACGTTGGGCATAGATGTATTTGGTAATGCAATATTATTATATCCTGTTGCTGTTAGATCGTCTTCGTAATATGTATTTAATTTTGAATAGATATAATCCGCACCTTTTGACCTGGCTGTCAAACTTAAATCAGGTGGGACTGCATTAAACCACTCAATTGCATCCTTTTCATTCATGGAAATAGTCATTGTTTCGCCGATTTTTTTATTATTAAATAATAAATTTTTTGAAAATATTGCTTCATCAATATCTAGATCTTCTGCTAAAGTACTCATTCTCATGTATTTCAAAGAATGGCAGCCACTGCAATAGTTTACATAGTATTTAGCACCTCTTTGTAAAGATGCTTTATTATTTATGCTTGTAGTAGATTTATATTTTAACAAAAGTTTATTTTTTTCGGCTGAATAAGCTAAATTTATTGTTGTAAAAAAAACTAAAAATATGACTAATATATTTTTTTTCATCCTGTTACTCTATCCGGGACTTCTTTTTCTTTATTTAAATTTGAATACAAAGGAGATAAAGTCATGAATGCTACAAATATAATTACAGATATAAGACCAATTAAGACTATAAAATAATTGTCAGCAGAAATTCTCGAGATATCATAAATAGATATTAGGAAAATAATTGATCCCGAAAAGATATAGCTAAATAAAATATTTCTATTTGTGCTATAAAAATATAATAAAGCGAAAAATATAAAGTACATCTCACTAAATCTTAATGCCAACGCACTATATAATGGTGTTGGGGCCTTAACACCTAGCCATCCTAATATTAAAAAACCTATTACAAAAGTAAATAAATTGATTTTAAAGAGCATACTTCTGTATCTTATAGATTTTATTGGATTACTGTCGATCCATGGCAAAAAGAATAGGATTACTATTGATAATAGCATTGCCAAAGCACCAAATGCTGGATCAGGTATTGCTCTTAAAATTGAATAAAATGGCGTAAAATACCATACTGGTGCAATGTGTTCAGGTGTTACTAAGGCGTTAGCCGGTATAAAATTTGCGTGCTCCAAGAAGTACCCGCCCATTTCTGGGATAAAGAAAACCGTAAGCGCAAATAAAAATAAGAAGACACCCATACCAACAAAATCTTTCACTGTGTAGTATGGATGAAAAGGAATACCATCTAAAGGAACTCCGTTTTCATCTTTATGTTTTTTTATCTCAACTCCGTCTGGATTATTTGAACCAACCGTATGAAGTGCAGCAAGATGTAAAATCACTAAAAGAAGAATTACCATTGGCACGGCAACAATATGCAAAGCAAAAAATCTTGTTAAGGTTGGATCTGAAATAGCAAAATCACCTCTTATCCAGACTCCTAATTCTGGGCCAATAAAAGGTATTGTTGTGAATAAGTTGATTATCACTTGTGCTCCCCAATAAGACATTTGTCCCCAAGGTAATAAATATCCCATAAAGGCTTCTGCCATTAATGCTAAATATATAAATACACCAAATAACCAAATCAATTCTCGAGGTTTTTTGAAAGACCCATACATCAGAGCTCTAAACATATGGAGATAAACCACTACAAAAAAAGCAGATGCTCCAGTAGAGTGCATATATCTTATTAACCACCCCAAGTTCACATCTCTCATTATGAATTCAACAGAGTCAAAAGCTAGTTTAGCATCTGGCTTATAATGCATAGCCAGGAATATACCAGTGAAAATCTGTAAAAAAAGAATCAGAAAAGCTAAGGACCCAAAAAAATACCAAAAATTAAAATTTTTAGGAGCGTAATAATGAGTTAAGTGATCTCTAATAAAACTTAAAATTGGAAGTCTTTCGTCTACCCAGCCTATTACACCAGTTGCTTGATTTTTATCACTCATTTTTTAACCTTTTTTTGTTAATTTTTCTTTAGGTAATTCGCCAACTACAATTGTATTTTCATCTTCAAATCTATAAGGAGGTACTTTAAGATTTGCTCCTGCTGGACTACCATTACCTACTTTCCCAGCCATATCAAAATTTGATCCATGACATGCACAGAAAAATTTATTCTCACTTGGTTTATACGCAGGATTACATCCCAAATGAGTACAAACACCCTCTAAAACTAGTATTTCTGGCTTCAAAGATCGAAATTTATTTTTTGCAAAATCTGGCTGTTGCTCTGTGTTTTCTGACATTGGGTCTTTATGCTTATTTTCACTTGTGTTTATACTATCAAGCATATTTTTAGTTCTTTTTACAACCCAGATAGGCTTTTT
>CENJ01174107.1_pt1 | contig 50936 bp, 46 predicted proteins | sample 356161 | NCBI WGS metagenome assembly CENJ01 (sample SAMEA2619531, study PRJEB7988) | marine metagenome | biome: marine biome (ENVO:00000447); feature: surface water layer (ENVO:00002042); material: "saline water (ENVO:00002010), including plankton (ENVO:xxxxxxxx)" | depth 5 m
ATCCTGCTCCCAAAGCAGGCGCGCTACCAGACTGCGCTAATCCCCGAATCTCGCCCTGCGGACACAGTTTTTGGATCAGAATGATACGTTTTCGTCAACATTGAGTCAACGAGAATTGGCGCATGTTAAAATTGGTTCATCGTGTTTTCTTTACCAGCCGCCTTGAGAGCCTGATCACCCGAAAAGTATTCTTTATGATCGTCACCGATATTTGATCCAGCCATAGCCTGATGCTTCACACAATCGATATGTTGCCTGATTTCGTTTCGTTGAACACCTGCAACATAAGCTAACATACCCTCTTCACCGAAATAACCCTTGGCAAGATTATCAGTTGACAGTGCTGCGGTATGATACGTGGGAAGAGTTATTAAGTGGTGAAATACTCCCGCATGTAAAGATGCATCTGATTGAAAAGATCTGATTTTTTCGTCCGCCTCAAGGGCAAGTGCCGAATTGTCGTAGTGGCTTTTCATCAGCTCGTCACGGACGTAAGAAGATACGTCTCTGCCATCTGCGCTCCAAGCATCATAGATCTGTTGCCTGAAATTAAGGGTCCAATTAAATGATGGAGAGTTGTTATAAACAAGTTTTGCGTTGGGGATCACCTCGCGAATTTTTTTGATCATCCCACCTATTTGCCCGATGTGCGGCTGCTCAGTCTCGATCCAAAGTAAGTCTGCCCCATTTTGAAGGCTTGTTATTCCATCGAGAATACATCTCGCTTCACCTGATCCATCTTTGAATCTAAAAAGTCCGTTAGATAACCTCTCAGGAATCACTAGTTCACCGCCAATTTTAATGGCAGTATCCCCCTCATTCATGTCACTCACACAGCCTACAGGCCGAGTTTCTAGGTATTGATTGTAGTGAGAGGCGAGATCGCCAGGAGATTTAGAAACTGGAATTTTTTGCGTAAGGCCCGCGCCGAGCGAGTCTGTCCTGGCAACAATAACACCATCATTCACCCCTAGTTCTAGAAATGCGTATCTAACTGCATTTACTTTTGCGAGGAATTCTTCATGGGGGACCGTCACCTTCCCATCCTGATGGCCGCATTGTTTGGCATCTGAAACTTGATTTTCAAGCTGTATACAACATGCTCCTGCTTCAATCATTCGCTTCGCTAAGATGTAAGTTGCCTCTTCATTACCGAATCCAGCATCAATATCAGCAATTATGGGAACAATGTGGGTTTCAAAGCTATCAATCGTGTTCTCTATTGCCTTCATTTCTCGATAATTACCCATCTCTTCCGATTTGTCATATGCGTTGAATAATTCACCTAAATATTTAGCATCTGCTTGACGTAAAAATGTATAGAGTTCTGAAATGAGTGCCGGCACTGAGGTCTTTTCGTGCATTGACTGATCTGGAAGAGGGCCAAACTCGGAGCGCAATGCCGCAATCATCCATCCCGACAAATATAAATATCGTTTATTTGTTGTTCCATGATGTTTTTTAACTGCTATTAACTTTTGCTGGCCGATGAATCCATGCCAGCATCCAAGCGATTGCGTATAGTTTCCCGGATCATGATCGTAATCATTCATATCCCGGCGCATTATTCCAGCAGTATATTTGGCTATCTCAAGACCTGTCTGAAAGCGATTTTGCATACGCATACGAGCCGCGTATTTTGCATTTATACCCCTCCATGTTTCCCCTTTTGCAGTGATTAGATCGGAAATTTTTTGTATGTGATTTTTGTAATTCTCCATTGTGTCCTCTTTTGGCTCGTATTTTATCGGTAACTGTTGACAAAAGATGGAGTTTAGATACGATACATATATTATTCTAGTTGATGCTTTTTATACTTGGTATAAATATTGTGAATATTACTAGACTCGATTTAAATCTACTACTCTCGTTGGACATTGTGCTTACAGAATGTAACGTCACAAAGGCAGCTGAGGTCATGGGAATAAGTCAGCCTGCAATGTCCAACAGTCTCAGGCGACTTAGGAAATATTTTAATGATCCAATCCTGATAAGAACAAGTGAGGGCATGACGCCCACTCCAAGGGCTCTGGAGCTACAGCCATTAGTGCGCAAAGTCGTGTCCATGGCAGAGGTGGCATTGCAGCCAAAGGAGGCATTTAATCCTGCGCAAAGCTCCCGCATCTTCAGGATTATGGCAAGTGATTATACAGAGGTCACGCTGTTACCTGCGGTGTTAAGAATGTTGCATGCTCAGGCGCCGGGAATAAAGCTAGATATTATGACACCCAGTGACGTCAGCTTCCATGCTGTTGAACAAGGCAAGGTAGATTTAATCATTAATAGATTTGACTCGCTACCCCTGTCTTTTCATCAATTAAAGCTTTGGGAGGATGGCTTTTCATGTTTGGTAAAGGCTACAAATCCAGTCTTAAACAATTGGAACATGGAGGGGTATTTGTCTTGTAAGCATGTGTGGGTTAGCAAGACAGGCATGGGGGTAGGTGTCGGAATGACTACTAAAAATACCCAGCGTCTCGGTTGGGTGGATGAGGCTTTGAGAGTATTGGGTCAATTTAGAGATATTGCCATTTTTACTCGGCATTATCAGGCCGCGTTGATGTTCGCAGAACAGGAACATCTCATAGTTACTGTCCCCACTATGGCCACAAAGGCGGTTCGGCACAACAAAGAAGTGGTGATTAAACGGCCCCCATTTGAGATTCCGCCCATGCGATTAAAGATGGTATGGAGCCCCCTATTACAAAACGATACAGGACACAACTGGATGCGCCAGAGTATTAGAAAAATAGCGGCCGGGCTGTCCCATTGACTGGTTAAAAGCCAGCAGTATCATTTTGATGAATGTAGAAAATATAGTCATCTTTTTTTACTAATGTAACTGTTGGACTTATGATCAGTCATTAACAAGAATTGGACATCTTAAATGAGTAATTATTTTGAATGTGGAGACATTAAAGTTGCGAGTCCTCTATTTGACTTTGTAGCCAAAGAACTTTGTGTTGAATTAGAATTAGAGAGTATGGCTTTATGGGAAGGACTTTCCAAAATCATAACGAATTTTGTGCCAAGAAATACTCAGTTGCTCCTGGAGCGGGAGAGGTTACAGTCGCATATCAATCAATGGCACATAGATCGTTCTCGATCAATTACAGCAGATCAACATAGAGAATACCTCACAAATATAGGTTATATATGCCCAGAGGTGCCAGATTTTAAAATAGCGCCAAAAAATGTAGATTCTGAAATTGCGTCTCAAGCTGCCCCTCAGCTCGTGGTTCCCATAAGTAATGCTCGATTCGCAATTAATGCTGTGAATGCCCGATGGGGGAGTTTGTATGATGCTCTTTATGGTAATGACGTAATTGAAGAGGCAGGCGGAGCTGAGAAAGGGATAGGTTATAATCCATTGCGTGGTCGAAAGGTAATTGAGTATGGGAAAGGATTCTTAGATCATGCAGTCCCAATACTCGATGCATCTCATCGGGATGTTAGCAAATATTTTATTCGCGATAAAAGCTTAGTAATGTCTCTCAAGGACCAGCGCGAAGTCAGTCTGATAGCACCAGAGCAGTGGGTTGGATACACGGGTAATAAGGAAAATCCATCAATAATACTGTTAAAAAACAATGGTTTACACATTGAAATAAATATTGATTATAGGAGTGATATTGGCGCGAATGATATCGCTGGTGTACAGGATATAATATTAGAGTCAGCTGTCACCACCATATTAGATTTTGAAGATTCAGTTGCTACTGTGGATCCATCGGATAAAGTCTTGGTTTACCGTAACTTAGCTGGTTTATTTAAAGGTAAGCTAACAGCGAATGTGCAGCGCGGAAGTCATAAGTTCGAACGCAGATTGGCTGATGATCGTTGTTATTTGAACAGATCGGATCATCCATTAATTTTAAAGGGCAGGGCACTTGTGTTCATAAGGAATGTGGGACACCTAATGACGAGTTCGGCAGTGCTCTACGAGGAGGATAAGGAAATTCCTGAGGGTATCTTGGACATATTCATGTCATGTCTAATTGGGATTTACGATCTTAGTGGAAAAGGTCAGCATAAGAATTCTGAGAAGGGTAGTTTATACATCGTTAAACCGAAGATGCATGGTCCTGATGAGGTAAAGTTCACTAATGATTTATTTAATGCAGTTGAAGATTTATTCAAACTCCCAAGGAACACTATTAAGATTGGAATAATGGATGAAGAACGTCGCACTTCTCTCAACCTTAAGGCGTGTATTGAAAAGGTTAAAGATCGGATTGTTTTTATAAATACTGGTTTTCTTGACAGAACAGGCGATGAGATTCATACCAATATGAAAGCTGGTGCATTCGCGTTAAAGAAAGATCTGAAGAGCCGAAGTTGGTTTGAGTCCTATGAGGCACAAAATGTTAGAGTAGGACTAGCCTGCGGATTTAGGCTAAAAGCTCAGATAGGGAAGGGAATGTGGGCCATGCCAGACAATATGAAAGATATGATGATTAGCAAGATTGAACATCCTCGTTCCGGCGCTACGACGGCGTGGGTCCCCTCACCGACGGCAGCGACTCTCCACGCAATACACTATCACTTGATTGACGTCTACAATCAACAGACAGAGGTTTTGGCTGTCAATTCAGACTCTTTTGATGGTATGTTAGAGATTCCTTTGCTTGGCAAAACTGTTTTGAGCAAAGATCAAATTGCTAACGAACTAAATAATAATGTTCAAAGCATTCTTGGGTATGTAGTGAAATGGATTGACAATGGTGTTGGATGTTCAAAGGTCCCAGATATCAAGAATGTATCTCTTATGGAGGATAGAGCTACTTTGCGTATATCGAGTCAACACGTTGCTAACTGGTTATACCACGGAATCTGTTCGGTTGAAGAAGTAGAGCATGCCCTTCACCGAATGGCAGAGGTGGTTGACCAACAAAATAAGGGGGATCCGACCTATCGACGAATGCTTGAAGATCCATCCAAAAATTTGGCTTTCATTGCTGCAAGAAACCTTATATTGGAGGGCACCACTCAGCCAAATGGTTATACTGAGCCCACGTTGCATTATTACCGAAAGCGCTCAAAATCTCTAGGACATGGGGGTCTCTAGCTATACAATTATTAAAAAAGGTCATGTTATAAGTTCAACTAAGAGCGAAGAATGCCGAACTTGACAATGTTTAAATTTCGATGGGCTTGCCTTTTTTTCGTTATATGTTACTAATTCTTTTACACGTGTCGGGGATAATTCTCGGATCAAAATGCTGGTTTTAACTTCCGAGTATGGCCTAATTAACCTGGTAGATTGTGGGTGCAACAGGGAATAGTTATACCTTACATTAAAAAAAGTTTTTAGTGTGAAAAAGCGGCTAGTAAAAGATTGTTATTAATGGTTAGGTGGGAAATTTGGATGAAATATCCAAAAAGCTGATAATGGAATTAAATCGTTGACACCTTGTTCTGCAGGAACGTGTGTCATGAGAGTAGTTCGATAAACTTGCACCCTTCATTTATCGATCTTTTATTAAATCCAGTTGTCTTACTCACTTGGTCCATCGTTAGCTTATCGTTTCCTCAAAACATGTCGTTAAGTTAAAATCCGCTGACATTTTAAATTTTTAAGACATAATCTAATTGCTGGCCTCGCGATCATGAAGTATCTCAGCGTTGCAGTAAGTCCGGGTCACATATTCAGTGCTTTTACCATCGAATGCCATCGGAATTTTAATTTTTGCCTTTCGCTTCTCCTTCGTTAGTTCCGTTAAATGTGGATACTTTGGTTGTGTCATAAACTGTGCAAACCAGTTCGAAAGTAGCCTATCGTCGTTCAAAACTGAAAGAAGCAAGGTTTTCAATTCCAATATATAATTTAGCTGAATTTCATCGGCATCTTCGGGAGGCGTAAGCGGAGGATCTCTGAGATATTTTGGCTCACCCCTCGCAATAATTTCTGTTGCCAAATCATCGAGCATTTCACCCAACGAAGGTGCTCTGTAACCAACTGAGAAGGTTATGCAATGGTCAAGAGCAACGCCGTTATGCGCCCACCGTGGGGGCAGATACAACATATCTCCCTCATCTAAGATCCATTCTTGTTCCGGTCGAAAATCGGCGAGAATTTTCAGATCTGAATGACCTCGCAGTGCAACATTTGGCTCGCACTCTCCCGCCCCTATTTGCCAATGTCTTCGACCTTTTCCCTGTAATAAAAACACATCGTAATCGTCGAAGTGGGGTCCGACCCCGCCCCCTTTGCAAGCATAGCTTACCATTACATCGTCAATCCGCCATCTCGGTAAAAAGTGAAACTCGTCAAGCATTGCGTGCACTTCCGGCACCCATAAATTTACGGCTTGTACAAGGAGTGTCCATCGATTGTTAGGAAGGTGATTGAAGCGGTTTGCTAAAAATGGTCCATATTCTACAACGTGATTGGGTCCAATAACCAACCGAGACTCAACCTCATTCTCCAAAGATAAACCCGCTAAATCGTCGCCATCAATCGGAGATTTAAAATCTTTCCATGCCCTGCGGATTAGCAACGGTCTCTTTTGCCAATAATCCCGAAGAAATCTTTTCGCTGGCATATTACCTAGGAGATTTAGAGCCTGATTCGACATTTAGTGATACTTGATGCTATTTAGAAGATTCATTTGCTTTAATTCGTTTAATTATTTTAATTGTTTGACGTTCTGCATTTCCTACATAGCTATGAGGAGTAAGTTGTTTGATTAATTTCTTGGCATCCTCGGGAAGATTCAGTTCATCAATAAACTCTTTTAGTGTTGTTTGGTCGACTTTACAGCCCCGAGTGAGCAATTTGAGTTTTTCATAAGGTTCCGAAATTCCATGGCGACGCATAACCATCTGAACTGGCTCAGCAAGCACCTGCCAATTTGCATCTAAATCTGCTGAGAGCCGCGTAACATCGAGATCTAGTTTACTCAGGCCCTTAATAATTGATTGATATGAAATAGTTGAGTATCCGAAACCAACACCAATGTTCCTGAGGACTGTTGAATCGGAAAGGTCCCGTTGCATTCGAGAGATCGGTAATTTAGATGCTAGATGCTTTAGAATAGCGTTAGCAAGACCCAAATTACCCTCTGCATTTTCGAAATCGATTGGATTCACTTTGTGCGGCATTGTGGACGAACCAATTTCGCCAGCTACAATTTTTTGCTTGAAATATCCTATGCTAATATACCCCCAAATATCTTGACAAAAATCTATTAATATTGTGTTTGCGCGCGCTAGTGAGTCAAACAATTCCGCCATGTAGTCATGTGGCTCGATTTGAGTTGTATGTGGGTTAGAATTTAAGCCTAAGTCTCTAATAAACTTGTCTGCCTCATCCTCCCAATTAACCTCCGGGTAAGTCGCAATGTGAGCATTATAGTTACCTACTGCACCATTCATTTTGCCGAGAAGTATAATCGAATTTATACGAGATATCTGAACGTCGAGGCGATAAGCAACATTAGCTATTTCTTTGCCCACTGTCGTCGGAGAGGCCGGTTGGCCATGAGTCCGAGATAGCATAGGTGTACCAGCATGTTGCTCAGCTAAAGTTAGCAATTTATTAGTTATGTCTCGGAGCTCCGGAATGACTATAATTTCTCTAGCATCCCTCAGAAGTAGGGCATACGCAAGATTATTGATATCCTCAGATGTGCAGCAAAAGTGAATAAACTCTGAGACACTCTTTTGATAAGTAACCGATTCTAAAAATTCTTTTAGAAGATATTCGACGGCTTTAATGTCATGATTAGTAGTACTCTCTATCTCTTTAATTTTTTCAGCATCTTTTAATAAAAAGTTTTCTATGAAACGTTTTAATTTACCCTGATTCCTCTCTGAAACTCCTTTTAACTCGGATATTGATTCAATCTTTGCGAGATGTAAAAACCAAAGAACCTCTACTTTAACCCTATAACGCATCAAAGCAAATTCACTACATATTTCTCGAAGGTGCTCTGTTTTACTAGCGTAACGACCGTCTAAAGGCGTAACAGCTGACAGTGGTGACAATTTTATTTTCATATCAATTCCGCTCAGGTATGGAGATAAATTGAGATAATAGATAATCGACAGTGCCTTTACAAAAGTTCGTGGTTTTCCGCATCCCTACAATCAGCACGTATCGGTGCAATTAACATGTTACCTACACACTTCACTAATAATGCCTCCGCCCATGCAACGCTGCCCCTCATAAAAAACAACCGATTGCCCAGGAGTCAGAGCGCGTTGGGGTTGATCAAAAATTACCACGCAAGACTCATCCCCAGTAAGTTTAATACGACAATTTTGGTCAGCTTGCCGGTACCGGCTTTTCGCGTTACATCTAAACGAGGACTGAGGGGGAATACCATTAATCCAGTGGAGGTTGTCAGCCCTCAAATAAGTGGAATACAACCGAGGATGATGATTTCCTTGACCAATGATCAAAGTATTTGTTTCAACAATTTTCTCTAGCGTATACCATGCGCCACAGCCAGCATTTCTGAGACCCCCTATCCCAAGACCTTGTCGTTGTCCCAACGTAAAATACATCAGACCCTGATGCTCTCCTACTTTCTTCCCCTCATCAGTCACAATAGCCCCTTTTTTGTCGGGGAAGTATTTAGACAAAAAATCTGAGAACCTGCGCTCTCCTATAAAACAGATACCAGTGCTATCTTTCTTCTTAGCGTTATCGAAGTCGTTGTCCTCGGCAATTTGCCTAACTTCCCTTTTGGTAAGTGACCCAAGGGGAAATATAGCTTTCGAAAGAGCAGATTCTGGAACTGCGTAAAGGAAGTAGCTCTGATCTTTATCCGCGTCTATTCCCTTAAGCAAGCTACTATGCCCATTTTCTGAACAACGCCGACAGTAGTGTCCGGTTGCAATATAATCGGCACCCAGGCTCTGAGCATACTCAAGAAATACTTTGAACTTAATTTCCTTGTTGCAAAGTATATCGGGATTTGGCGTACGTCCCTCTGCATATTCACTCAAAAATGTAGAAAAAACATTGTCCCAATACTCTACCGAAAAATTAGCAACACTGAGATTGATATTAATTCGATCACAAATTTTCATTGCATCATCGAGATCTTGATTGGCAGTACAAAAGTCCGTTCCGTCATCTTCTTCCCAATTTTTCATGAACAGACCCTCTACCTCGAAGCCCTGTTTCTTTAATAACAAAGCCGCAACTGATGAGTCCACTCCACCAGACATACCTATGATGACTTTTGCCATAATTACTCAATACTTCGACATTTTTCGTTCTTTTGGTGGCATTATAGGTGGTTCATAAATAGTTCCAAAGGAAATATCGTGTTTTGCCTATGTCTTTTAATCGCCATTAAAACCATTGGATTGCGTAAAAACATTTGGCGAGCCTCTATTTCTTCAAAAGATAGCCAAATTACTCGAACAATATCGCTATCGATCTTAGCTTTTAAATCTTGCTGAATTGGTTTTGCACTGAAGTTTGCCCTGTAATATGTTACTCCAGTTTCCATTATAAAATGTTGGGAAAAGCCCAAAAAACCATCCGGTTTGACGTGCCAGCCAGTTTCTTCGTATGTTTCTCTTATGGCTGCTTGGAGCATATCCTCTCCGGCCTCAACATGGCCCGCTGGTTGATTTATCACAGTGTTTCCAGAGTCGATTTCCTCAACCATGAGGTAGGATTTATTCCTCTCAACTACACTTGCAACGGTCAAGCGCACACTACTGCGAGTCATATATTTCGCCTTTTTTCATCTGCACATATCAAGTAAGCTGGTAAGTTTGTATTTGTGACTTTAAAAGTTCCTGATGCAATATCCCGCAAGTTACATAAACCTGGTGTCGTTCAGTTGAACTAAATAGCTGTTAATCTGTTGCTTACGGTCACTTTTCTCACTCGGCGGTTACAACTTTAATCAATAGTAATATTAATCCAAGAAGATGAAGTTTAATTCCTCATTTTAACATACATCGTTCTATCCCATAAACTAGTAGCTTCAGGTGTGTGGGCTGAAATTATTTTGTGAGCCTATCCTTTAGACTTAAGGTTAGATTCATTCTCCTAATTACCATACGAAGGATTAAGCTCTCCACCTGAATGCAATAAGTATTTTGCAATGCAAATCAAGATTGTAAAACCTGTATGACTTCTTTTAATAGTTCTTGAGCAATACTAATCCCTCGTAATTTGAGAGCAGCTGACCTACCGAGTATACATTTGGACTGCTCATCTGATTTGCCAAGAAAGTTCGACCTTGATACTTAGAAAATTGATATGGCACTCTGGTCACCTCAAATAAAGCATCAAGAAATTTCTATCCTGTCCTCTAACCATAAGTTTTGCTCCACTACAATGCTTCCCTTTAAAGAAAACGTGTTATTATAGAAGCAGTCCATAAAAAAATTACTGCATAATAATTAGTAAAGAGGAGAAGTATGGCTTATAAAAGAATACGTGTTCCAGATTCGGGGAAAATAATTAGTGTAAACGAAGACTTATCACTGAATGTGCCCTCTAAACCTATTATTCCTTATATTGAAGGGGACGGAATCGGTATTGATATAACGCCAGTTATGATAAAAGTCATTGATGCCGCCGTCTTCAAGGCCTATGAGAACAAGAAATGTATATCGTGGATGGAAGTATTCTGTGGTGAAAAAGCTGCAGAGTTATATGAAGGTGATTGGTTTCCTGGAGAAACTCTGGAAGCTTTAAAGGAATTTTGTGTTTCAATAAAAGGACCACTCACAACTCCGGTTGGCGGCGGCTTCAGATCACTCAATGTTGCGCTGCGTCAAGAATTGGACCTCTACGTCTGTCAAAGGCCGGTGCGTTGGTTTTCAGGTGTTCCATCTCCGGTGAAAGAGCCTTACAAAGTCGATATGTGTATTTTTCGCGAAAACTCAGAAGATATCTATGCTGGAGTAGAATGGAGTGCTGGCAGTGGTGGCGCAGACAAAATCATCCGATTTCTCAAGGATGAGATGAACGTAAATAAAATCCGTTTTGAAAATAATTGCGGAATCGGAATCAAACCAGTGTCTGAGGAAGGTTCTAAGCGGTTGATAAGCAGAGCGATCCAGTATGCCATAGATCAAAACAAGCCTTCTGTAACCTTGGTACATAAGGGAAATATAATGAAATTTACTGAGGGAGCATTCTGCGATTGGGGTTATGAGCTATCCCGAACCGAGTTCGGCGGCGGCCCACTAGACGGCGGTCCTTGGCACACGATACGGAACCCTAATACAGGCGAGGATATTGTAATAAAGGATGTCATAGCGGATGCAATGCTTCAGCAAATCATTCTGCGGCCAAGTGAGTATAGTGTTATTGCAACGATGAATCTCAATGGTGATTACATCTCCGATGCGTTAGCCGCACAGGTGGGTGGTATTGGTATTGCTCCCGGAGCAAACCTGTCAGATAAAATCGCAATTTTCGAGGCCACTCACGGAACGGCTCCAAAGTATGCTGGATTGGACAAGGTAAATCCAGGCTCATTGATACTCTCAGCGGAAATGATGTTACGGCATCTTGGCTGGGACTTGGCAGCGGACCTTGTTGTAAAAGGTATAGAGGGTGCTATATCTAGAAAGAAGGTCACCTACGATTTCCATAGACTTATGGAAAACGCCGAATTATTATCGTGTTCACAATTCGGGGATGCAATTATAGAGCATATGTGATGTTGCAAATTATTAATCCCTCAATCGGCAATAAGTTGTTAAAGGATAGTAAGTGATTCTTTACAAATCTGATGTTTGAACAATAATGCTTGATTGTAAAGGCAATGTTCAATAATAATTTTGTTGTCTTTGGTCTATAACCTCCACATAGCGCGTAATTGAATTGTGTTTAGCGTTATGAATTTTGCTTGGGAGTGCTAACATGGGAGATGGTCCTACGTTGCCAAACATAGATAGAGATTCATCCACTGTTTTAGAGGAAGCGCCGCCCGAGCTTCGCAAACCCAGGATGTATCAGGTGGTACTTCTTAACGATGACTATACACCAATGGAATTCGTGGTTGAGCTGATAGAAAAGTTTTTCAATAAAAGTCGCGATGTCGCAACACGCATTATGCTACTGGTACACACAGAGGGACGGGGCGTATGTGGTGTGTACACCCAGGATATCGCTGAAACAAAAGCGGCGCTTGTGAGCAAGTACGCACAGCAATATGATCATCCATTGCTGTGCGAAGCGGAGCCCTGCAGTGATGATTAAAGGTCTTTTTTATGCTGAGTAGAGAGTTGGAGGTCACTTTAAATCTGGCTTTTAAAACTGCACGTGAACATCGCCATGAATTTATGACGGTCGAACACTTGCTGCTTGCCTTGTTGGATGACGTATCTGCAACCGGCGTGTTGAGGGCATGCGGCGCCGATCTCTCAGTTTTGAGGCGTGACTTAGCTGAGTTCATAGAATCTACAATCCCAATAATTCCAGAAAATGATAAGAAACACGAGACCCGACCAACACATGGGTTTCAGCGAGTTTTGCAGCGCGCGGTGTTTCAGGTGAATGCCTCTAACGATAAAGAAGTCGTGGGAGCAAACGTAGTGGTTGCGATCTACAGTGAGCAGGAAAGCCAAGCGGTCTACTTCCTTCGTTTACAAAACATCGCACGTATCGATTTGGTAAATTACATTTCCCACGGCATATCAAAGTATGCTGATCACCCTGATACATCGAAGCGAGAGTCCTCACATGAAGAAATGGCTCAGAAGGGTGCTGAACAAGACGAGAGTACTAGCATGCTGTCTCAGTTTGCCACAAATCTCAATGATCAAGCTCAACAGGGTTTGATAGACCCACTTATAGGCCGCACAAAAGAGGTTGAGAGAGTAAGTCAAGTGCTTATTCGCCGGCGTAAAAATAACCCTTTACTTGTGGGAGATGCAGGTGTTGGGAAGACCGCGATTGCAGAGGGATTGGCACAGCTTGTCGAGGATGGTGATGTAGCCGAGCCGATGATGGGGAGCACTATTTTCTCCCTTGATATGGGGTCGCTCCTAGCGGGAACAAAGTACCGGGGTGATTTTGAAAAGCGTCTCAAAGGTATAATTGCTGAATTAAAAAAAATCGATAAATGCATATTGTTCATTGACGAAATTCATACAATAATCGGCGCTGGAGCGGCCTCAGGCGGGGTAATGGATGCTTCAAATCTGTTAAAGCCGCTACTGTCCTCCGGTCAGCTTCGATGTATTGGATCAACCACCTATGAAGAATATCGAGGAGTGTTCGAAAAGGATCATGCTCTATCACGTCGCTTTCAAAAAATAGACGTGGCAGAGCCGAGTGTAGATGATACATACAGGATATTAAAAGGACTTAAATCACGCTTCGAGGAGCATCATGGACTGAAATTTACTGACACGGCATTACAATCAGCCGCATCTTTGGCTGATAAGCACATAAATGACCGTTATCTGCCTGATAAAGCTATCGACGTTATCGATGAAGCAGGAGCTTTTCAACGACTACAGGTGGTAAGCAAACGGAAAAAAACTGTTTCCGTCGGAGACATCGAACTTGTTGTTTCGAAAATAGCTAGAATTCCAGCTAAAACTGTATCTAATTCAGACAAGGATCAACTAAAGGGTCTCTCTGAAAAACTCAAAATGGTTATATTTGGTCAAGATCCTGCGATTGATGTTTTGGCAACAGCAATCAAGTTATCGAGAGCTGGGCTTCGTGAAAGTGATAAGCCCATAGGTAGTTTTCTTTTCTCCGGACCAACCGGTGTCGGAAAAACTGAGGTTTGTAAACAAATCGCTAAAATACTTGGGGTCGAATTAATCCGTTTTGACATGTCTGAGTACATGGAGCGTCATACCGTCTCACGCTTAATAGGAGCGCCTCCGGGCTATGTAGGTTTTGACCAAGGGGGATTACTCACCGAGGCCGTTAGTAAGCAGCCTCATAGCGTTGTCCTTCTGGACGAAGTCGAGAAGGCTCACCCGGATGTTTTTAATTTATTGCTCCAGGTGATGGATCATGGTTCGCTTACCGACAACAACGGGAGAAAGGCTGATTTTAGAAATATTATTTTAATAATGACCTCAAATGCTGGCGCAGAACAAATGAGTCGCGCGTCGATTGGGTTTACCGAGCAAGATCACCAAAGCGATGGTTTAGAGGTGATAAAAAAGTCATTTTCTCCAGAGTTTAGAAACCGACTTGATCATATAGTGCAGTTTGATCCGTTATCGCTGGATGTAATCCTAACAGTGGTCGACAAATTTCTGATTCAAGTTCAGACAAAATTGGATGATAAAAAAATATTTCTTGTTGTTGATCAACAAGCACGAAAGTGGCTCGCAAATCACGGTTATGACAAAAAAATGGGGGCGAGACCGATGGAAAGACTGATTCAAGAAAAAATTAAAAAACCCCTTGCAGAAGAACTGCTGTTCGGAGTGTTGAGCCGCGGTGGAGGTACGGTCAATGTAACTGTTGTCAACGATGAGCTGTGTGTGTCCTGTAAAGAATAAGACTGTGTGCCCGTTGGGCTGGGTGTCATGAAAATGATGCTTCGAGACATCACGGGATGGGTAGGTATGCGGTCTACGCAAGCTTTGATAGCAGACCTAGCGCTCCCGAAATGTAATGCGCCCTTTTGTAAGGTCATACGGAGTCATCTCGACCTTTACCTTATCACCTGTAAGAATCCGAATATAATGCTTTCTCATCTTGCCAGATATATGCGCAATAATCGTATGACCATTTTCGAGTTTTACCTTGAAAGTTGTGTTAGGTAAGGTGTCAACAACCTCACCATCAAGTTCTATGTTTTCTTCTTTTGCCATAACGCTTTGGGTGATCCTTTGTGAAAAAACGAGCGCAGTGTGCCTTAAAATAATCAATTTAGCAAAATGTATTACATTAATTTGAAAGGGCCATCATCTCATACCAACTAGCTACAGTGGATCCAGCTAACATCGACCACAATTATAAAAAGAAGCTTCAGCAAATTACGTAACAAACTCTGTGGGCGTCTCCCATTTAATACAAAGATCCTCGCGTGAACTTAAAATATTCAAAAAAGCATCCCGTGAAATTATCTCTGCTCCTAATTGTAATAGATGATTAGTCTGTATTTGACAATCTATCAGCGCAAAACTGGACAACCTTAGCTGGCGGCACAATACATATAATGCCAATTTTGATGCGTTTGGTATTTTGCTGAACATTGACTCGCCACTAAATATTCCATTTACTGCTACTCCATATAATCCGCCAACTAAATACCCTTTGCTCCAGACCTCTACTGAATGTGCAAAACCTAACTTATGCAACCTGTAATAAGCTTTACGCATGTCATTTGTTATCCAAGTTCCTCCCTCTTGATTTTTCCGAGGCGCAGAACAACCCCTCAAAACTTCCGAGAAAGCTCTGTTAAATGTAAGGGTATGAATATTTTTTCTTATCAGTTTGCGAAGACTTTTTGAGACATGAAATTTTTCCAATCGAAGGATGCATCTTTCAGATGGAGACCACCACATTATCGGATCACCGTCTTGATACCAAGGAAAAATTCCTTTTCTATAAGCGTCCATAAGTGTTGTCGGCAAGAGGTTTCCCCCGAACGCAATCAATCCGTCAGGATCATTTAAAGCATGGTAAGAGTCAGGAAAGACTGGATAATTTTCATCTAAATAAAGGAGCGCCATAAGAAATCTATTTGTCTAGAAATTTCTCTGCGTCCAGAGCAGCCATACATCCGCTACCAGCAGACGTGATTGCCTGCCTATATACATGATCGGCAACATCGCCAGCCGCGAATACACCGCTGACCGAGGTCTCCGTAGCATTACCATTGTTACCCCCAACCAGTTGAATATATCCATTATTCATTTCGAGCTGACCTCTAAATATTTCAGTATTCGGCTTATGTCCCACAGCTATGAATACTCCTGCCAAGGTTATTTCTTTTTTTACCTGACTTTGCGCATCAATAATAGAAATACCCACGACTCCATTATCGTCTCCTAAAATCTCCTCCAATGTGTGACTCCAATAAATTTCCACATTTCCATCCCTCACTTTTTGAAAAAGTTTTTCTTGAAGCATTTTTTCTGCTCGGAGTTTATTTCTACGATGAATTAATATTACCTCAGAACAGACATTCGATAAATAAAGGGTCTCCTCCACGGCGGTGTTACCTCCACCTACCACCGCCACCTTTTGGTTTCTATAAAAAAATCCATCACATGTAGCGCAAGCTGAAACTCCCTTACCCATAAAGGCCTCTTCCGAGGGCAGTCCGAGGTATTGCGCCGATGCACCCGTTGCTATTATTAAGGCATCGGAAGTATAAATCTCTCCACCAAACAGTGTGAAAGGTCTTTGAGATAAGTCTACTGATTCAATATGATCATAAACAACTTTCGTATGGAATCGCTCGGCATGTTTTTGCATCCGTTGCATAAGCGCTGGACCTTGAAGATCAGAAACATCACCGGGCCAATTATCAACATCGGTAGTAGTTGTAAGTTGTCCTCCTAATTGGATACCTGTTATGAGAACTGGTCGAAGATTTGCTCTTGCCGCATAGACAGCTGCTGTCCAACCAGCCGGTCCCGAACCTAAAATTATGAGGGGATAATGGTTTTTCATGTAAATTCCAAGTGCATGTTAAAAGATAAATTGAGTCGATCTTCGATTACTCAACGCATAAAGGAATGCTATTATTGTCATAATGAGCCGTTTAATAGACCAACCACATAACTGTAAGCATGCAAGGAAGACGGGTTGTCTCCGTGCCACTTTTTTTGCAAGCTATGTGAAATAATATACAGATTATAAGTCTACCAGGAGTAATCCTTTGCATAGTAAGCGTGAATCTAAGTTGGAGAATAACACAGAAATCTCGTTTCATGATTCCCGATTACGACGAATATTTTCTGAGGGTGCACTCATTGGTTTAATTTTATTGTGCGCAGTGATTTTTGTTTCTCTTATTACTTACTCGCCAGAGGATCCTAGTTGGACTACCACAGGTACGGCAGAGAATGCAATGAATGCCATTGGACCAGTAGGAGCGCACATCGCGGACGCATTTTATAATCTCTTTGGAATAATTGCATTTTTATTTCCCGCAGCTTTGGCACTGAGAGCCGCAGAAAAATTGCGACAATACTTTAAGTTAAAAAATAATTCTTTTAGTTTTGAGTCTTTTTTTCTGACGCTACTAGGTTTCATTCTGATAATGCTAAGTGCGACAGCTCTAGCTCATTTATTACTCGCTGGCCTTGAAGTTGAATTCGATCGAGTTGGCGGAATTACTGGCGAAATTTTTGGTAATGCTTTAACAAAAGCTTTTAATAAGACTGGAAGTATCTTAATTTTAGTTGCTTTATTTCTTTTTGGCATCAGCGTTTTTGCAGATATTTCTTGGTTTTCGATGGGTTCCAGATCGTATCTCGTAATTTTACAAATTACTAAAGAAACTATGAATTTATTGAACGAGCAAAGAATTAAGAGGGAGGAAATAAAAGAAACTAAAGCGAAACTAGAGGCTCGAAGAGCCAGGGTAACCGAAAAAACGATTAAAAAAGCAGGGAGAATACCACCCGTAATAGAGTTACCTACAACAGATATAAAGCACAGTAATCGTCTAGAACGCGAGAAACAAGGGACTCTTTTTAATCATGACGAGGAGGTCGAACTAATACCGCCACTGAGCCTCTTAGATCCAGCTGAAATTACTACTAATAGAGGTTATTCTGCAGACTCTCTTGGACACTATTCAAGACTCCTGGAAAACAAGCTCCAAGATTTTGGAATTACTGTGAATGTTGTTTCAGTACTTCCTGGGCCTGTCATTACGCGTTTTGAGATCCAGCCAGCAGCAGGAGTTAAGGTGAGCAGAATAACTGCACTGGCTAAGGATCTAGCGCGATCAATGGCAGTTCCGAGCGTACGTGTGGTAGAGGTCATTTCCGGAAAATCGGTCGTAGGAATCGAAATACCTAACGATTCTAGATTAATGGTTCGTTTAAGTGAGGTATTGTTAAGTGAAGTTTATGAAGTTGCCTCATCACCATTAACACTTGCTTTGGGCCATGACATTTCGGGATCTCCTGTTATTGCAGATTTAACTAAAATGCCACACCTATTAGTTGCTGGCACAACTGGATCTGGGAAATCCGTTGGAATCAATGCAATGCTATTGAGTCTATTGTTTAAGTCATCAGCAGAAGAGGTAAAACTCATATTAGTTGACCCAAAAATGTTGGAACTTTCCGTTTATGATGGTATTCCTCATCTTTTAACACCTGTGATAACTGATATGAAGGATGCATCGGTTGGTTTGAGATGGTGTGTCGGCGAAATGGAACGTCGTTATAAGTTAATGTCCTCTTTGGGTGTCAGGAATATTGCAGGCTTTAATAGAAAAATTGAAGAAGCGAAGAGGAATAATCTTACTATTCCGGATCCTCTTTGGGTCGCAGATTACGAGCAAGAGAGCGGACACGATAAGTATGATTCATATGAGCCACCTGCATTAGATCGTCTCTCATATATCGTTGTTGTTATCGACGAGTTCGCTGATATGATGATGATTGTTGGTAAAAAAGTTGAGCAGTTAATAGCTCGCATATCTCAGAAAGCAAGGGCGGCAGGCATTCACCTCATTTTAGCAACTCAACGCCCGTCTGTTGATGTCATTACTGGTCTGATTAAGGCTAATGTGCCAACAAGAATCGCCTTCCAAGTATCTTCAAAAATTGATTCGCGAACAATCCTTGATCAGGCAGGTGCAGAACAACTCCTTGGCCATGGCGATATGCTATATCTAGCTCCAGGAAAAAATCTTCCCGAACGAGTTCATGGTGCGTTTGTTGATGACTCTGAGGTCCACAGAGTGGTGGGTGAGCTGAAACGAAGGGGCAGGCCAAGTTATGTGTCAAAGATCACTGATGAGACAGAGGTGCTCGATATTGCAGTACCCGGGTTTACTTCAGTTGAGAATACTGATCAAGAGGAAAAAGTTGATCCACTGTATGAGGAGGCCGTTTCATTCGTTATAGATTCACAAAAGGTTTCAATCTCTTCAGTTCAACGTAAGTTACGTATTGGCTACAATCGATCAGCAAGATTGGTGGAAAGAATGGAGGAATGCGGTATTATTAGTCCGATGAGTCCTAACGGAACACGAGAGATACTAGCCTCAAAAAATGACGTAACTATATGATATATATAGTTAATTATATAATTTTTGCTTGCATTTTTTTGATGCCATCCGTCACTTTATCCTCACAAAAAGATGACGAAGAGCAGCTTCAAAGTTGGCTGAAGCAAATTAGTAGTTTTGAGGCAAAATTTACTCAGACCACTTATGATCAGCATCAAGGCTTAATTAGCAAAGGGTCTGGAAGCTTGCAATATAAAAGACCAAATTTGGTGCGCTGGATAACTGATTATCCAGTGGAGCAGCACATCATAATCAATGGACAAAACATCTGGATTTATGACCCAGACCTTGAGCAAGTTTTAGTTGACAATTACAGTAGTGCTAGTCTGTCGACATCACCACTTTTTATGCTAATGGATACTGGAGGTGACCTGATTACTCTCTACTCAATCCAACGATCTCTAGACGAAGACAAGAAAACTAATTTCAAATTAACTGCAAAAACACAGAGTGAGTCGATAAGAGAGATCGATATAAGTTTTTTGGCGGGAAGTTTAAAATCACTCTCGATACACACCTATGATCAGGTTAGTAATTTTTTCTTTATTAATCAAAGTGTCAATTCAATGATGGACACTTCTAATTTTTCATTCAAAATCCCACCTGACACCGATGTCATTGATCGAAGTATTTCTAGGGAGCGAGAGGAAGCAGGGTGGTGACTTGAAGATGGCAATGGTTAAACGATAATTAGGAATTCTAATGATTGACATTAAATTGTTACGTACAGATATTCAGAAAGTAGCGGATGAATTAAAGAAAAAAAATTTTACCTTGGATGTTGAACTTTTCCTAATGCTAGATCAGCAACGAAAAGAAAGGCAATTATTAACCGAGTCGTTACGAGCTCAAAAAAATAATTATGCAAAGACTATTGGAAAATTAATCCAGTCCGCCAAAATAAGAGGGGAGAGTATTCAAGAACTTACTTTTAGGGGAGAAGAGCTAAAAAAGAATCTGTCTGAATCTGAAAACTTAATGGTGAGGATCCAAAACGAGATACAAGAAATGCTTGAAAATATTCCAAACATACCGGACGAGACGGTGCCGTTGGGTATCAATGAATCAAGCAACCTCGAGGTAGGTCGTCATGGAGAAATACCAAACCTTATGTTCGCGCCAGCGGACCATTCCGATTTGGGTGCTAAATTATCAGGTATAGATTTTGATAGGGCTGCAAAAATTACCGGTGCGCGGTTTACATATCTCAGTGGAGCAATCGCTCAACTGCACAGGGCACTAAGTAACTTCATGTTGAGTGTCCATACCGTTGAGCATAACTATGAGGAAGTATATGTACCCTTTATCGTAAACCGGCAATCGTTATTTGGGACCGGTCAAATTCCGAAATTTGAAGAAGATCTGTTTAAACTGGAAGATTCTAGAGAATTTTACTTAATTCCAACCGCCGAAGTTCCAGTCACCAATATTTTTCGTGGAGAAATTATGCGGGAACTACCAATAAAGCTGGTCTCTCACACACCGTGCTTCAGGAGCGAAGCTGGAAGCCACGGCAAAGACACAAAAGGCATGATCAGACAGCACCAGTTTGACAAAGTTGAATTGGTACAATTCGTAGAACCACAACAGTCATGGTCCGCTCTTGAGGAATTAACAGGTCATGCTCAATCAATCCTTCAGCGACTAGAATTACCGCACAGATGTGTAGTACTGTGCGGTGGCGATCTTGGTTTTGCCTCCGCTAAAACATATGATCTTGAGGTGTGGATTCCATCACAAAATACATATCGCGAAATCTCATCATGCAGCAATTTTACCGATTTTCAAGCCCGTAGAATGAAAACAAGATACCGAAATATTCACACTGGAAACATTGATTTTGTACACACAGTCAATGGTTCGGGTCTCGCAGTCGGTCGAACGCTTGTAGCTATCCTGGAAAATTATCAGTCCAAAGATGGCTCTGTTACGATTCCTGAGGTTTTACGCCCTTTCATGAATGGACTCGAAAAAATTAAGTAATAAATCTTCTCTAACAGATATTTGGTTGGAATTCGATGTTTACCACATACGGTGACTAGACCTCACGTTTCTTCCCGCTAGATGCGCGTTCCTTCATATCGGACTGAATATAAACTTGATCGGTCGTACCCATGCTGGCGTGGCCAAGGTCATCGGCCATATGCTTTAAGGGGCGGATTGATATGTCTTGAGAGGCACCTGTATGTCGAAGCCAGTGGGTCGAAGCCGACTTTAATGACTCCGCATCCTCGCGGAAGCCTAAAGTTCTCATATGTACATAAGCTGCATTAAAATTATCTTGCACGATACGACGTATCTGTCTTGACGACATGCCACCCACACCGCGGATTTTCGTTACAAGAGCCGAATTTGCGTTGAAGCTATGATCGTTTTCTTGTCGATAATTTTTGTATCTCTCAATATAGGGAATGAGTGCATTGGGAACAGAGACATCGCGAATTTTATTTCCCTTACCAAATACCTTAAACCAATTATTTCCATCATGGTCCGACCAAAAATGATTCCATATGGGCATCCAATTAGGTCTCTCCGATAATTCGGAGACCCTCAAATACAGGGATTTCAACATAGCAATGATAAATAAAGTGCGTTCGTTTCTTGAATCTTGATCTGCTGTTCGAGAGGCTGTATCAAGGACACAGCGCCATTGAGCTTGTGATAAACGCTTGATATTTTTTTGCGTGGCACCTCTCACAAGATAAGGCGATTGTTTTCGTATGGCAGGAATGTAGTTGCTAAGAGCGTAATTTTCTACGGTCAAATAGTCAAAGAAACAAGCGATTGCTGAGAAAGATATTTTCATTGCTTGATTTGATAACTTATGTGCTTTTTTGTTTGGAACCGGATTAAGGCCACTCTCTATAGCGGTTACACGATCTTGCTTAGAAATTTTTACCACAAACGGCCTCCAAAGAGGGTTCTGACGTTTAGAACCGGAGACTAACTGAAAACGATCATGAACTGCAGTTGCAACCCAATCAGGTGGCGGCTGATTTAAAAAGTCAAAGAAAGACTCGAGATCGGATCTAGTAAGAGTAACTACCGATTTGCCGGGAAAACTCCAAGACCATAGCAGGAGTCGTTCAATTTCGTTCCTGTAAACTCGAAAGGTAGATTCATTTTTCCGACTGTAGCTCTTTAAAAACTGTTGAGCCTGAATAAAATCATCTTTTACTGTGGGTATTTGTTCACTCAAATTTTTTATAAATAAATTAGAATCTGGGTAGTCGCTCAGCATCGAAAGACCACTCGGTAATCTTATAAACCTCCTATGAGAGTCAAAAAGCGCTTTCGATTTGAATTTAGTTTTCATTCTAAATTTATGCTATTTATTAACCTATTGTCAGATATGCTTAATATTTACCAAATTATAATAAGACCTTTAATTAAGATTAGCGGACATAAGGCCCAAGCTAGGAACTCAGCAACTTTCTAGTTTATTTACCCAAGTGACCAAGTTCCCTACTCTCAAAATAATATTAAAAGCGGCGAGCACCTTAACTTAATAAAATCCAGTCTCTAAATCAAGAATTTACACTATAACAACATCCCAGGCTTCTGATAAAATCTATTGACAACTACTGGACAATTGTATGAATAAAATCTTTTTCACTATCTTAATAACCATTAGTATCGAAAATGCAATTGGTTATGTTTCTCCAAGAATATCGTTTGAAAATGAGTATAAAAAGTTATATGTCGAGATTGTGGGGAAATTGCAAGACCGTCACTACAAAGGAGCCATCATTAACGATATTTTTTCTAAAAACTACTTTACCAACTATCTAGAAAATATCGATCCCAATAAATCTTTCTTATTAAAAAAAGATATAGATGAATTCAAGAAATGGCAATATTTATTAGATGATCTCATGATATCTGGAGATATCACTCCAGGTTACGAAATATACAACCGCCTTTTGAATAGAGCTATATCGCAACTGCACTACAATATTGAACTACTAGAAAGCGATTTTATTTTCGACCTTGAAAGCCCATCTTTTTTTGTTATCGACGCAAAAAAGAGAGACTGGCCAAAAAATTTGGATGCAGCACGGCAACATTGGAAAGACATTTTAACTGACGGTATGATTCGATTACTGTTGAACGATAAAAAACCCATCGACGCAAGAGCAGTGTTGATAAAACGATACAAAAATCAAATAAAACAATACCTGCAAAGAAATAGCCAAGATGTATTTCAACAATATGTTAACGCCTTTGCTGAGCTTTATGATCCCCATACTGCTTATTATTCTCCAAGAAATAGTGAAAATTTTCAGATAAATATGTCCTTATCTTTAGAAGGTATTGGAGCAGAATTAAGAACTGAAGATGATTATACAAGAGTAATAAGAGTCATCCCTGGTGGTCCTGCAGATCTGCAAGGTATTCTTCAGGCTGAAGACCGAATAATTGGTGTTGGACAACAAGAGACACCCATCGTTGATGTAATAGGATGGAGGATTGATAATGTCGTGAATTTGATCAGAGGGCCCAAAGGTTCACTAGTGCGCTTACAGGTTATATCTGCACGCACTGATCACTCAGGAGCTTCAAAGATTATTGAAATCACTCGTGATAAAGTAAAGCTAGAAGAAAAATCAGCAAAAAAGCATGTCATCAATATAAATCGCAATGGAGATATTTTTCGTCTGGGCGTGCTCGATATTCCAGCATTCTATATGGATTTTGAGGCATTTAAGGAAAGAGATCCAAATTATAAAAGTACGACAAGGGACGTAAGAAATCTACTAAGAGAGCTCGAACAAGAAAAGGTTGATGGCATTGTTCTCGATTTAAGGAATAACGGAGGTGGTTCTTTAAGAGAGGCTATCAACTTGACTGACCTGTTTATCGACCCAGGTCCAGTTGTGCAAATAAGGGATGCGAGAAGAAGAACTTATCAACCAGGTAAAGCTCTATACAAAAGTGAGTATACCGGCCCTCTTATTGTGGTAACAAATCGACTTAGTGCTTCGGCCTCTGAAATAACTGCAGGTGCTTTACAAGATTACGGGCGGGCATTAATTGTTGGTAGTCAAACTTTCGGTAAGGGTACCGTCCAAGACGTCACGCCCCTTACGACTGGACAATTAAAAGTTACCAATGCAAAATTTTATCGTATTTCTGGAGATAGCACGCAGCACCGCGGTGTTTGGCCAGATATTATCTTTCCATCTAGCTTCGACCCAGAGCAGGTTGGAGAATCGCATAGAGAGACTGCACTTCCCTGGGACAGAGTTTCGTCGCTACGGCATAAGGTTTCGGGTGATTTAAAGCAGTATCTCCATTTTTTGCAGAAGTTACATAAAGTTCGTGTTTCCTCTGGGTCAGATTTTGGCCACCTAAAGAAACAACTCTCCTTAGACAGGGAGTGGAGGGACCAAGATACACTTTCGCTGAGCTTGAAGACTCGGCGTGAGCGTATTAAAAAACTAGAGTCCGCACAATTAGTCCTCGAAAACAATCGACGAAATGAACTCAAGCTTCCACCCTACGCAACAATTGATGCTTGGAATGAAGCCGAAAATCTAAAAAACGCTACAACCCATGTGGTAGAGAAAGGGGATAATTTATCTCTAATAGCTTCAAGATATAAAGTCTCCATTCCCCAAATTATCGAAGCTAATTCAATGACCGCTGAAGATAAACTAACAATTGGAGACACACTTGAATTAGGTAAACAAAACAGCATATTTGAGCCAGATCCAATCTTGGAAGAGGCAGGTCAAATACTTATTGATCAAATACTTTTGCAATCAAAAAGTATTAAACCGCAACAATTATTTTCTGTTTCTGTGAGGTAATAAATGTCTAAACGATTAGTATGCTTTAACGTAAATGGTATTCGGGCTCGAATAGCGCAGCTCAAATATGTCTTGGAAAAACACAAACCAGATATTATAGGTTTGCAAGAGACAAAAGTTGACGATGGCTCTTTTCCAACTGATGAGATTACAAAATTGGGGTACCACGCCAGCTTTTTTGGTCAAAAGGGGCACTATGGGGTCGCCCTGCTCAGTAAAAAAGAGCCTCTGGAGGTAAGAAAAGGTTTTCCTAACGATTTTAAAGATGCGCAACGCAGGTTAATTTACGGAAAATATTCATATAATGAAGGGAATCTACACGTGTTAAACGGATATTTTCCGCAGGGTGAAAATCGATATCATCCTGAAAAATTTCCCGCAAAGCGACGTTTTTATCAGGATTTAAGCGCTTATTTAAATACAAGATTTACTCCGAGTGATGTTCTTATCTTGATGGGTGACATGAATGTAGCGTCAACAGATGCCGATGTTGGGTTAACGGATGAGAATATAAAAAAGTGGTTACGATCGGGTAAAACAAGCTTTCTTCCAGAGGAACGCGGTTGGCTTAAAAATCTTTTGGATTTTGGGCTGACAGATACATTCAGAGAACATTGGGGCCCCGATGAGCGCGTGTACAGCTGGTATGATTATAGAAGTAGAGGATTCGAGCAGAATCCAAAACGCGGGTTACGAATAGACCTTATATTAGCATCCACTCCTGCGAGATTACTTATTACAGATAGTGGCATAGATGTAGACTCCAGAGCGCATGAAAAACCATCTGACCATTGCCCTATTTGGATTGATATGATGTAGCGCCATTATTCTTAGTTTACAATGCAAAAATGAACTGGTTGGAAATATCTCCCACGTACCTACTTACTCTTTGAATGGCTCACATGCCGATTCAGAAGTAACGAGGAGTCATTTTTTCTTCGTTTGATATTCATTGTAAACTGGTGTGTTAAGCCATTAGAAAACACCAACATAACAATAAAGCTACTTAAGTTATTACCCGAAAAATGTGGGTCACGCAACATCAAGTGTTTTCCACCAGGAGCAAAGAGAATTTCTTCTCGAGGATTAATCTTTATATCTGACAACCTAGACATTGTTGCGGTCTCTCGTTGCTGCGTTGTCTCATGGATCTCAACACTACCGTAGGCAGGACTGGCCACATTCACTAATGTCAAAGTCTCTGTTCCGTGATTTGTCAATGAAAAATAACCCGCGCTTACTTTTGAATTTGGTGGCAAGGCTGGTGTCCAAGCATTCGTTACAGTAATGTCGAGAATTTTAGACACTAGCTGATCTTGATGATGTGATCCAAGCAAACAGCTACTTGCAAATTGAGTACAAAGTAAGATAACTACTAAAACATTCTGCCTATTCATGTGATCCAACTCCTCGTACGATGTTAATTGAACAGACTCCAGTATGGGAGCCATAAAACGCGTATATGAAAATTACATAGAAGGTATATGAGAAATCATTACTTCTATCAGATCACGCTTTATCTCTAATAGCAATTAATGTCATGGCTGTAGATTAATTTAAAAACTTGTATCTTTGTAGCTTCACGAAAATATAACTTAGAATGAAGAGCAAAATATTCTTTTAAATTATCTCGATTTCGTCCGAAAAAAATTTCCAGCAATACAATCTCAGCGGGAACTTTTCTAGCTAATTCAAGTGCCCACATAAAGCCGAGAGGCCTCTGAGTTTCCAGGCCGCAGGAACACATACTGTGCACAGAACCTTTGCCAATAGATCTCAGAAAACTTTGTATGTGACGGGGAAGCCGTGTTGATCCCTTGGCAACGCCGATAAATCAATGGGGCCTCGTGTGATACTAAATTCGAGCATCAAAATTGTGGGTGGCTCCTGATGTTAGGACAAAAGTTCTTACCTTTTTTTAGTGCTACATAGCGGCTTCAAACTCTGGCAAAGCGGTAAAAAGGTCTCCCACTAATCCATAGTCAGCCACCGAAAATATAGGCGCTTCTTGATCTTTGTTGATGGCAACGATCACCTTGCTATCCTTCATCCCTGCTAGGTGCTGAATCGCCCCGGAGATGCCCACAGCGATATATAAATCTGGCGCTACAATCTTCCCTGTCTGTCCTACCTGCATGTCATTCGGCGCGTAACCAGCATCAACTGCTGCTCTCGACGCTCCAACCGCTGCCCCTAACTGGTCCGCAAAATCATAAATTAGCGAAAACTGTTCTTCACTACCCAAAGCTCTTCCTCCTGATACTACGACTTTTGCTCCAGCAAGCTCAGGCCGATCCGACTTAACTACTTCTTCACCGATGAACTTTGAAGATGCTTGATCGAATAACGCAGTACAAGGGGTTATTTTGGCTTTTCCGCCCGTCACTAACGCAGCCTCAAATGCCGTGCCCCGAATAGTCACCACCTTGACAATATCGCTACTAGTTATCGTTGCAATCATACTCCCTGCGTATATTGGGCGCTCGAAAGTATCGTTATCTACGATTCCACTGATGTCGGATATGGCTTGTACATCCATCAGAGCTGCGGCTCGAGGTAATATATTTTTAGAACTTGTTGTTGCTGTCGCGAATACATGAGAATAGTTACTGCCAATTTTCGCAACCAAGGGAGCTAAATTTTCAGCAAGGAAGTCTTTATATGCAAAGTTATCGGCCACGAAAATCTCTGTAACATGCGCTACAGATGCGGCCTGCTCAGCAACTGATTTACAATTACTCCCCGCAACCAACATATGTATCTCGTCATCAATCAGTTTTGCCGCGGTCACGGAGTGTAAGGTAGTAGGCAAGAGCGACGAGTTATCGTGCTCCGCCAAAATAAGTATCGCCATTATATCACCTTCGCTTCATTTTTAAGTTTATCAACAAGATCTTTTACATCACGCACCAACGTACCAGCTTTCCTTTTAGGTGGAAGTTTCACATTAAGTAATTCCGTTCTAGGCGATACATCAACCCCAAGCTCTTCTGGCGTTACTGTTGCAAGTGGCTTCCGTTTCGCTTTCATAATATTTGGAAGTGAAGCATACCGAGGTTCATTTAGACGTAGATCACTGGTCACGATGGCTGGTAGCTCTAGTGAGACAGTTTGAAGTCCACCGTCCACCTCTCTTTTAACTATGGCACTATTTCCCTCGACGGTTAGCTCAGAAGCAAAAGTTCCTTGAGGAAAACCGGTTAAAGCCCCTAGCATTTGCCCAGTTTGGTTATTGTCCCCGTCAATCGCTTGTTTACCAAGCAAAATAAGATCGGGTTTCTCACTGAGACAAACCTCTTTTAAGCACTTCGCAACTCCCAACGGTTCCACAAAGATTTCAGTAAGCACTAAAATTGCTCGGTCTGCTCCCAGAGCGAGTGCTGTCCTCAGCTGCTCCTGCGCCTGCTGAGGCCCCACTGTGACCGCTACAATTTCTTCAACTATGCCTTTTTCTTTCAGTCGAATTGCCTCTTCCACCGCGATTTCGCAAAATGGGTTAATGGACATTTTCAGGTTGTCAACTTCAGGGCCACTGCCGTCAGCCTTTGGCCTAACTTTTACGTTATAATCTACAACCCGTTTAACTGGAACTAGAACCCTCATAAAAACCTCACATATTCACTCTAACTTCGCTCACCAAAATCACATAATTATTACGATAGACTAGGGACAGTCGACCAAAGCGCGCCGCATTATTCCAATGTCTTTGTTTAAAATCAATTAGAGAAAATTATCAAATAATAGCGGAACTCAACCGAACAGACATAAGTATCGTAAAAATAGTAAGATAAACGCAATAAAGTATATCATAATGAAGGTGCTGTTTTGACTTTGAAAGGCAACAATTGGCATTGCATTGGTAGGATGTACGAGTAACTATAAAAAACTAACAGACAAAAGAGTGAGTGTCATTGTGGATAGAGAATCCATGGATTACGACGTGGTGGTCGTGGGGGCAGGACCTGCAGGGTTGTCATCTGCAATACGCTTGAAGCAAATAGACCCCTCATTGACGGTGTGTGTAATTGAAAAAGGTAGTGAGGTTGGCGCTCACATTTTATCTGGAGCAGTCTTTGATACAAAGGCACTAGACGAACTGATACCTAATTGGAAAGAACTAGATGCGCCAATAAAAAATAGGGTAATAAGAGATCAATTTATATTTTTTCTGACAAGTACATTATCTTTTGTTTTACCAAATTTTATGATTCCCAAGCCTACACACAATACGGGAAATTTTATCGTCTCTATGGGCAATGTCTGCAGGTGGCTCGCTAATCGAGCTGAAGAACTTGAGGTAGACATCTTTACGGGGATAGCAGCCTCGGAAATTTCATACAAACAAGATGGCTCAGTCAAAGGTATTATTACTGGAGACATGGGAGTCGATGCAAATGGTATTAAAAAACAAAGTTATGCTCAAGGAATGGAGCTCTGCGGGCAATACACACTCTTTGCGGAAGGATGTCGTGGCAACCTTGGAAAGCAGTTAATTGAAAAATTCCAATTGGACAAAAATGCTGATCCTCAACACTACGGAATTGGCATCAAAGAAGTCTGGAAAGTTCTACCGGAGCACCATCAGCCTGGTCTGGTTGTCCACGGTTTGGGATGGCCACTAACAGAGAGCAAGACCGGCGGTGGGACCTTCCTCTATCATGCGGATAATTTTGAGGTATATCTTGGTATAATTATTGACTTGAATTACTCTAATCCACACTTAAGTCCATTTGAAGAACTCCAACGTTGGAAGCATCATCCACAAATCAAGAGGCAAATACAAGGTGGAGAGCGCATCAGTTATGGAGCCCGAGCTATCATTAAAGGGGGTCTCAATTCTCTTCCAAAAATGACTTTTTCAGGAGGCATGCTAATAGGTTGTGATGCTGGCACTCTCAACAGCGTAAAAATTAAGGGAAATCATACCGCGATGAAAAGTGGAATCTTAGCGGCAGAAAGTATTGCAGAGGCTTTCAAAACTGGTGATTCAGCACTTGGGGAGTTGGCTACGTATGAATCCGCGTTTAAATCATCGTGGCTTTATGATGAACTTTACAAGTCGAGAAATTTTTCAGGATGGATGCACAAGTTCCCCTTAGTAGTGGCCTCAGCGTTCATATGGATTGAGCAGAATGTGTTTCTAGGGAAACTACCATTTACCTTGCGAGACCGAATGCCAGACCACGCGTCACTAAAAACTGTCAGCGAATGTAAAAAGATAAAGTACCCGGCACCCGACAATAAGATAAGCTTTGATAAGGCGTCCTCTGTGTATTTATCAAACACCAATCATGAAGAAAACCAGCCTTGTCATCTCAAATTAAAAGATAAAAACCTGCCAATAACCCTAAATGTACCTATATATGATGAGCCGGCGCAGCGCTATTGCCCTGCTGGAGTTTATGAGGTTTTGACTGATTCGGAGGGGCTAAAATCTTTCCAGATTAACGCCCAGAACTGCGTGCATTGTAAAACATGCGATATTAAAGAGCCAAGTCAGAATATCGATTGGACGGTCCCAGAGGGTGCAGGTGGGCCTAACTACTCCAGTATGTAGAGAGATTTTGTTATTTTATGTCAAAAAGTTCCAATATCGAAGACCTGCCCTAAACTCTGTATGGTAACTGAGGCGTCAGAGGTAATGGTTGCCCAGGAGATCAGATCGTAATAAACCGGCCTGCTTACAATACCCGGCATATTATCTCTGACGGTTACAAGTGGTATTGGGTTAGGTTCACCCGAAATTTTTTCCAGCCAAAGTGGATTATTTCGCCCGACAAGAAAAGATTCCCCAGTACGTGTAGTCATTCGGACAGCGCTTTGCTCTGCGTGATAAACGAGCTCTGCGGAAACAATGAAGAAAGGGGCAATGTCGACTGAAATACGCCATTTTTCTTCGGGCGTTATGAGAAAATAATCGTCGCCGTCCCGCCGGAGAAGTGAACTAAAAAACGCAATTAAACTCTGTCTTTTTATCAGGTCCTCCTCGTGTCTCCAGATTCCCTCTCGATCAATGTTAATGTCGATATCTCCACTCAGGGGTGTATTCCAACTATGCACTGGGGGTAAGAAAGATTTCTTAGGGGAAGATATTAAAGAAACTTGGTCGGACAGTTTTTTTTCAAGAATCATACTTTTCTTACTAATTTTATGATGCTCCTCTGTATTTGTTACTTATCCCGAACGTTGAACCTATTTTAATGATAAAATTTACCAAGTGTTCCGTGTCAACCTGATAATGAGATTTGTTTAGATAAAGCTCGATTGCTCCCTGTGCGAGGGCCCAACACGCAAAATGATGATAGTCCAAGCATACCTCAGCTCGGCCTTCCGATTTAGTCAGGTTTTCCTTAAAAATACTGTTTAGAGTTATTTGGTTTTCCTTACGGATTCTGTGTAGCTCCTCAAACTGGGGCGCAAGATCATCAATGCCGATAAGTTCTTTTTCCAGTTTCTGTACTAAGCTATCGAACTCAGGCTCTGCAAGACGATGCTCAAAATAGGCTCTAGAGGCTGCGTGCGGCTGACCCTCATCAGTACGCTTTATCCCCGAACTGAGCTTTTTGCCTAGTTCTTTCTCATGGTCAATAATGATTCTAGCCAAAATTTCATTTTTTGTTATAAAATGCTTGTATATCGCGCCCTTCCCAATTTTTGAATAGAGAGCAATCTTGGAAACGGTCACTGTCTCGTTAAGGCTATTCATGAGGAGAGCCCTGGTAGCATCAAGAATCTTGTTTTCTCTCGCCTTAAAAAGCTTTTTCTTGTATCGAATCTGACGAGTACTATCGTTATATATTTTTTTCAAAGGATGAGATGTCTCCTCTTAGTCCTGTCATCCACCAATGTTAACCGAGAAGTTCCCGGTTGCTCGCTTTAAGAAATTCTTTTTTAAGCTCTGCATATGTCTTTGCTGTTGGAAATTTTGGAAAATCTATTTTTACATTATCTGGAGCGCTAAACAAAATACCAGAGTCTGCCTCATTTAACATTGAGATATCATTATATGAGTCTCCAGCTGCAATTGTTCTGTAGTATAAGCTCTTGAGGCTGAGTACAGCATGACGCTTATGATCTGCCTGACGCAGCGTGTAGTCAGAGATCATGCCAAATTTATCCGAAATTAGGGTATGACAGAACAAAGTCGGGTACCCAAGTTTTTTCATTAGAGGCTGCGCAAACTCGTAAAAAGTATCCGACAATATGACCAACTGAAATCGTTCCCGTAACCAATCGATGAAGTCCCCTGCCCCCTCCAACGGCTCAAGTGTCTCAATTACCTCCTTTATCTGCGATAAAGTTAGATCATGCTCACTCAACAAATTTAAGCGGTATCGCATGAGAACATCATAATCTTTGACATCTCGGGTGGTTTTAGCGAGCTCTTTTATTCCAGTTTTATTTGCAAAAGCGATCCAAATCTCTGGAACAAGAACCCCCTCCAAGTCTAAACAGGCAATCTCCACTCAAATATACTCCAATATGACAGTTAAAAACTCTCCTCAATTTTTCCTTTACTAAGGAAATTATGCTCCTAACTATGGTTGTTCGAAATCGAACGAAAGAGTTTTTAGTCTATTACTCATTTAAAGATTTTATACCGTAATAATAGCCACCCTTTTTTAAAAAAAGTAGGGTGGCATTAATTAATTTTCGTTCGAGACTCCGTGGGGAACATGCCCTGTTGATAAATATCTACTTGCTGGAACACAGTTGATTTTTTGATCATCAAAAAACACATCTGCTCCGAACGACCTTAAAAACTCAATTTTGTCTAAGCCACCCAAAAACAAGCTCTCATCAATCCGTATGTTCCACTCTCGTAACGTTAATATTACTCGCTCATGTGATGGCGCAGATCGCGCCGTTACAAGTGCTGTCCTAATCGGACAATCCTCGGATTTAAACTGTGATTGCAAGCGATGTAGTGCCTCTAAAAAGCTTTTAAATGGTCCAGGATCCATTGGCAGATTGGCGCTTCGCGCCTCATTCTCGGTAAAAGCTTCGAGACCATGTTCTTTATATATTCTCTCTGAGGCATCGGAAAAAAGCACAGCATCTCCATCAAAAGCAAAGCGAAGCTGATCTGACTCATTACATGATTTTATAGATGGCAGGAGGGTAGCAGCGGCGATGCCACTATTAAGTGCATTTCTTACATCCTCATGATTTGTAGACAAAAAAAGATGACAAGCAAACGCCTTTACATACCGATATGGAGAATTGCCCCCTGAAAAAGCGGCTCTTGATATCTTTAATCCATAATGGGCTATGGAGTTAAAAACTCGTAGTCCTGTATCAGCAGAATTGCGTGATAAAAGGATGATTTCTACTTGAGGTTTACCAACTAATCTTTCGTTCAGACGCAGCAATTTATTTACCAGGGGGAACGCATCCCCGGGAGCTAAAATGACCTGCTCATTTCGTCGTTGGTATTCCGCAAAACCATCGACACCCTCCTTTTCAAACACTTCATGACTGTCGCGCATGTCAAACAGTGCTGTAGAGGAGATTGCTATGACAAGGTTAGAATCGTCGGGCATATATAACAGCAACCCTCATGCTGACTTTTCAGACTCTTTCACTACTGTTGTGAATTCTTCTCTTCCGTGCTCTCTAGTAAGCTTAAACACCACCGGGGAAAGCAAAATTAGTGCAATAAGATTCGGAAAAGCCATCAATCCGTTCAGAAGATCTGAAATTTTCCACACCATACCGAGACTTAACTGAGTACCCAAAAAAATACCAATAACCCAGAGCACACGGAAAGGAGCAATAATCTTAGGCCCTACAAGAAATTCTGCACATCGCTCTCCGTAGTAACTCCAGCCAAGCATAGAGGTAAAGGCAAATAGCACTATACATACAGTGAGTAGAGATTCGCCGAAAGGCAAATTTGCATCAAAAGCCATTAGTGTCATAGCCGCTCCAGCGGCCTCACCCTTCCACGCACCACTCACCACTAATACCAATCCTGTCATAGTGCAAATTATCAGGGTATCTATAAACGTACCGAGCATTGCAATGCTACCCTGCTTTACTGGATCGTTTGTTACCGCTGCCGCATGTGCAATTGGAGCAGAACCGAGACCAGCTTCGTTAGAAAATATACCTCTTGCCACACCCATCCTCAGGGCTAAGATAAGTGTTGATCCAGCAAAACCGCCGCCAGCAGCTACTCCATTAAATGCACTATCAATTATTAAAATAAAAGCTCCCGGTATTTCCGAAAAATTCATCAGCAAAATTAGTGTGGTACAACCTAAGTACAATATAGCCATAAGTGGCACCAGTCGTCCGGCTACTTCGGCTATTCGTTTTAATCCTCCCAGCAAAACTAAAGCAACCAAGGATGACATTATCACTCCACTTACAATGGTTGGTACGGAATAGGTCGACATCAACGCTTGTGATACCGTATTCGATTGTACTGTGTTGGCCAGACCGAAGCCCGCAAAGGCTCCAAACACAGCAAACAGAATACCTAAAAATTGCCATTTTGCGCTCAATCCGTTTTTTATGTAGTACATCGGTCCTCCAACCTTTTTGCCGGTTGGATCCGTTTCACGATACTTTACAGCTAAAACTGCCTCTGCATATTTCGTCGCAATTCCGAGCACAGCAGCACACCACATCCAAAATAAGGCGCCAGGACCGCCAATACCCACCGCAGTGGCCACCCCGGCAATATTACCAGTGCCAATGGTTGAGGATAATGCTGTCATGAGAGCGTTGAAAGGACTAATCTCGCCTTCTCCATCTCCATTTCTGCCGCGAATCAATAATCCGAATGCGTGTGGAATACGGGTGAGCGAAACCCCTTTGAGACCTATGGTTAAATATAACCCAGTGCCCAGAATGAGCCCCAGCATCAATGGTCCCCAAATAACTGCGTTAAGACTATCTATTACTGATTCCATGGGAAAAGGCCCATTTTTTATATATTAGATTCGGAAAATGGAGCTGACATATTTGATAAGCGAAGCATCTTATCCGGATATTCTAGCGCAAAGTTTTTTTATACTGCCTTAAAAGTACCCTTTGGCAGGACTGCATGCACCGCAGACTTTTGGAATTTTAGCTGTAAATTATCAGCAACATCAAGCACGATGTAGTCTCCATCGAGCTTTGTAATTTTTCCTAACAAGCCACTTGTCATCAAAACCTCATCACCCTTAGCAAGCCTTAAAAGAAGATCATTATGAGCCTTCTGACGTTTTCTTTGCGGCCTTATGATCATAAAGTACATCAGACCGAATAAGCCTGCAAATAAAAGAAGTTGGAACATCAAGTTAGGTTCTCCTGCGGAACCAGCCGCCTGCGCATGCACATCTTCAACAAACAACATAAATCACTCCTAAAAGATACCCTTTGAAAATAGTAAAAACTTTAAATCCATACTCAGACACTCTAAGCTAATCATCTAAAATTAATTGCAAACTATCCTCATGATGTGTTTTGGTTTTAACATTTTTCATAATGTGCTTAATCCTACCGTTAATATCGATTACGAAGGTACATCTCAGTATACCCATGTATTCCTTTCCCATGAATTTTTTGAGCCCCCATGCCCCGTAACTCTCCGCAACGGCATGGTCAGAATCAGAAAGTAAAATAAAATTCAGGGCCTCTTTGGCAACGAACTTTCTTAACTTATCAGGCGTGTCTGGACTGACTGCGAGGACCTTAGCGCCATTTCGCTCAAATTGATCTATAGAATCTCTGATACCACATGCCTGTGTAGTGCACCCAGGAGTCATGGCCTTGGGGTAAAAATACAGTAGAACCGAATTCTGCCCGCGGAAACTATCCAAAGAAACTAACTCAGAATCTTGATTGAGAAGGGAGAAATTAGGTGCTTTAGAGCCGATTTCTAGTTGCATTTTTAATAGACCTCACGTTTTGTATTTTGATTGTAAACACCCTTGTTGGTTTCGATTCCGACATTTCAAAGCCGAAGAGATTACGTAAATAAATGCGCAACGGCGTCTCGCTCCTCAATTAACTCTGTCTCAGTCGCGGCCATTTTTTGTCTAGAGAACATATTTATTTCTAAATTTTTCACAATGTTCCAGTCTCCATCCGAGCAAGTACAGGGAAATGAGTAAACCAATCCCTTTTCAATCCCATAGCTGCCATCACTAACCACACCCATGCTGACCCAGTCACCATCTTTTGTACCGTGTACCCAACTTTGCATATGCATTATAGCCGCATTTGATGCAGAGGCAGCACTAGAAGCTCCACGAGCCTTTATAATACTTGCACCCCTCTGTTGTACTGACGGTATCATCTGATTTACATACCATTCATTATCGATTAAAGGTAGCGCTTGGGTATCCCCTACCAAACAGTGATGTAAATCAGGGTACTGCGTAGATGAGTGGTTACCCCATATAATGACTCGCTTGATTTGAGCTACAGGACGATCAATCTTCTGGGCTAGTTGAGTCAAACTCCTGTTATGATCTAACCGCGTCATCGCAGTAATCTGCTTTGAATCGATAGATGGCGCATTTTTTGCCACAATTAAGGCATTAGTATTGGCAGGATTTCCGACTACCAAGATTTTAATTTTTCTAGCTGCTACTTCATTTATTGCTTTGCCTTGTTGGGAAAATATATTGGCATTGGCCTCCAAAAGGTCTTTACGCTCCATCCCCTTGCCACGCGGCCTCGCACCAACCAACAACGCGATATCGCTATCCTTAAAGGCAATTTCAGCATTATCCGTGCATATAATATCCTTTAACAAGGGGAACGCAGAGTCATCTAACTCCATCTTCACCCCACGCAATGCTCCAAGCGCTGGTTTAATCTCAAGTAGCCTCAGAATGATCGGCTGATCTGGACCCAACATTTCACCTGAAGCAATGCGAAAGATCAGTGAATAACTTATTTGACCAGCTGCCCCGGTAACTGTGACACATACGGGTTTTCTCAATTTAGTTCTTCCCTTAATTTTCAGAGGAGCTAGTATATGACTGATTTAGGATTTTGCCCAGACAATTAAAAAACTCTTTGTGGTTACCGATCAAAAGTAAAGACTACATATCACCCGTAGATGATTGCAAATTATCTCTATATGTTTGTTCAAGACGATGATACAGATCGTCGTTAAACGTAAGCGAATCGATGTCCATCTTCCGAATGATATTTATCAGATGCTCGTTATCCTCGAGTTGTCCCCATTTTTTAATATAAGAGCCATCCTTATAACCATGGTCTTGGCGAAAAAAGTTTAAAACATTTTTACCTACATATCCCAAATAAAGATCTTCAAAACTCATATTAATGCCGCGCATTAAGGTTGCGAATTTTATTACATCAAAGTCCTTTGTTCCCAGCGTGTGGCAAACAAAGGTCTCGAGGTCATCACAAAAATTGTCGGTATCCAAACAAATATTTAGTTCCTTGGTCAAACAAGCAGTTATCATTTCTGCGTTAGAGTTTTTGACTAGGAGAGAACTGAGTCCAAAGTGCCAGATATCTATCAGTTCAAGCAACATTTGATCCCGATTAGGCCTTTGCTTTTTCCACCACTTCCATCCATGGTGATCCAGTAATTCTGCACATTCTACCCATATTGCCCGATACCATGGAAAACTTTGATCACGCCATTTTGGATGTATTTTAGCGTTCATTGCCTCCTGCATGGCTAACATAATCGTGACTTTTTGCTGCATTTTTAACCTCAGGTATTCATGTAAATTTTATACTCTCACAAAATTGTTATTATTTTTTTCAATCCCGATTCGCGTGCTTGGTCCGTGGCCCGTTATAACCAGAGCGGAATCATCAAGACTATAAATCCGCTCTTTAATCGACTTGGTAATCACATTTATGTCACCCCCCGGAAGATCCGTTCTACCAATGCTACCTTGAAATAAGGTATCCCCCGCCACAAGTGTCTGATATTGCTCAAACCAAAAACTCATTGATCCAGGGCTGTGTCCCGGAGTATGTATAGCAACACCTCCACAACACAACAAATCATCGTCATCATTTAAAAAGTGATCTGGCTCTGGCACCGGAACATACGCCACTGACATCATTGCACATTGCTGCTCTAACATATCCCACAAAAATTTATCATGTCGGTGCAAAAAAATAGGTGCACCCGTCGCAAGTTTAATTTCACCCGCTGCTAAAATATGATCTAGATGAGCATGAGTGTGAATTATTCCAACCACCGACAATTGCAACTCAATCAGTGTGGCGAGTATCAGGTCTGGATTTCCACCTGGATCAATTACCAAAGCCCTTTTTGTTAGTGAATCACCAATAATTGAACAGTTACACTGGAACGGGCCTACCGGAAAGGATCTCACAATGAAAGATGACTGAGAATTTATTTCTTCGACCATCTATGCCTCCTATTATACAGATCTAACACATATTACTTCATCGCCCTATTACTCCAGTCAAGTTTCTGATCCATCTTGAAGCATAAAGTCCTGAAGTCAAAAAAAATTTCTTCCCAGATCAGTTGAGGATTTGGGTTTGATGAAGATAGGAACCACTCGCGAGCACGGATCAATTTGTCATAAAAGATAAATACTTGCGGAACGCATTTGTTGACAAGGTCCTGTTTTATTTCTTTTACAAGATGAGTCAAAAACCAATCAACCAATTGGACATGATTACTACTCTGACAAAAGCGTGCAGCATCTAATGGAGAGGCCTCAAATCGGCTTAACTTTCCAATCCATTTCTCGAATTCTGCCCTATGCTCATAAATTTTACCATCCAAAAAGTGCTTTGCTAGAAAGGGTCTGCCGTCCGCGATATCCAAAACCTCTTTGGCTAAGGCAGGGCTGTCAGTAAATTGTTCCAACCATTTTATGGATATTTTTTTGGAAGGAGCAGTAAATACAATGCTATGACAGCGACTTCTAACAGTGTTAGGAAGACGCCATACAAACTGAGAGGTCAGTATTATCGAGGTGTTACGAGTTGGCTCCTCAAGGGTCTTTAGAAGCGCGTTACTTGCCTGAAGTGTCAAACTATCGGCTGGATTTATTAACGCAATTTTCCAGCCTCCCTGTTGTGCAGTTTTGCTGAGGTTATCAGACAGTTTTCGAACATCCTCAATACCGATAGTTTTGCCAACTTTTTCTGGTTGAAGAATGTTGAAATCTGGATGGTTACCAGCACTTATCAAATAACATCCTTTACACGCACCACACGGATGAAAAGCAGCTCTTTTATGACACAAAAGGTACTTAGCCAACAATTGTCCAAAATATTTTTTACCTAGACCAGAACTACCAATTAGCAAAATTGCATGCGGCATACGATTATTTTCAACTAAGCATACAATTTTCTCCCAAATATACGTTTGCCAGCTTAACGTCTGTGTAAACTTCATAAAATCACTCTTGATCCGTAAATTCTATAAGAATCTTGTTAAGTTGAGCTTGAACATCTTTTAGCGGTTTTGACGCATCAATTATTTTACATCGCTTCGAAAAGCATTTCGCTCTTAATAAATAATTTTCTCTCACACGATCAAAGAAACCAACATCTTCCCGTTCGAATCTATCCGGCGCACTCCTTCCTCGAGCACGTCTGAGGCCATCTACCACAGGAAGATCGAAAATAATAGTAAGGTCAGGTTGCATTTTCTGTTGGGTTAGAGATTCTAGGCACTTAATAGTTGTATTCGATATACCTCTCCCCGCGCCTTGGTATGCATAACTCGCATCGGTAAATCGATCACAAAGAACCCATGTAGCATTCGCTAATGAAGGTTTTATAAGTTGCTCAAGATGCTGAGTTCGACTTGCAAAAACTAAAAAGAGTTCTGTCATGGGCATAATCTCTTCAGTTTGCGAACCCAACAAAAGCGACCTAATGTCCTCAGCGAGCGGCGTCCCACCGGGCTCTCGAGTAATAACATGTTTGATATCTCTTGCTGTAAGCCATTCGCTAATATATTGAATATTTGTGGTTTTACCTACCCCCTCTATCCCTTCCAGAGTAATAAACATTCCAGTTCTTTCGTATTGATCCATATCTACGTGGTTGTCCAAAAGTATACCTAAGTTTGTAAGGCGATTTTGTGTCTTCACTTCTAATTTAACTGGAACTCTCGTACGGCTTTTGTGTGTTCCTTATAGGTATTAGAGAATACATGACTGCCATCACCTTTAGCGACAAAATACAGACTTTTTCCTGCAAGTGGATTTAAAGCGGCTTCGATAGAGGCCCTGCCGGGCATCGATATCGGCGTAGGCGGTAAACCTTTTATTTTATATGTATTGTAGGCATTTTTCTCTCGCAAATGAGACCGTCGTATATCTCCATCGAATCGAGCACCTAAACCGTATATGACAGTGGGGTCGGTTTCAAGTCGCATCTTCTTTTGTAATCGCCTTACAAACACTCCAGCAATGCGTGCTCTCTCGGCCGCAATGCCAGTTTCTTTCTCAACTATCGAGGCCATAATTAAAGCCTCATAAGGTTCATCATAAGGTAATCCAGAGGCCCTTAGAGGCCAAAGCTCGTCGAGTTGGGTAAGCATTTTGTGATGAGCTCTAGAGAGTATATCCACCGTTTCATCTGCACCAGAGAAACGATAAGTATCGGGAAAGAACCATCCTTCTGGATGAGCTACCGAAATTTTTGACGCTGCTAGAATCTCGGAATCAGATAAAGATTCATCCTGCGAAAATTGTGGAAAACTATGCAAGTAATTCCGCATTTGCGAAAAATTCCACCCCTCTATAAATGTGAGTCGTCGAACTATCACAATTCCATCATTAAATTTTTTAAGGATTGATATAGAGTTATCGTCGCGTTGTAACCAATATTCTCCAGCCTGCACAACTTGCTTATCGGAAAGCCGGGCATAAAGTATTAAATAATCTGGATTCGAAATAATACCTGCGATATGGAGTTGCTGCACAACTCGTGCTAGTGAGTCGCCCTTTTTAATAATCCATGGATAACGATAATCAGAGGAGTGTGGTAATGAGTCGGAAGACTTTATCTTTGGTAAATGATCAATCAGTATAGATCTATGTAATGTGGCATAAAAGTTCAAAATTAGAAAACTTATGCCTATCCCAGTGAAAATACCAAGGACAATTGAAGTACGTAATAGTTTTTTTTTCATATGTAGCAAGGATAAAGATTAGAGAGCTCTCTACGAAGTTTTTTTGTTTTCTCACCGATTGTCCAAGACAGATCAGGGGATAAAGAACTTACCGGCATGATGCCGCGAACAGCGTTACACACAAACCACTCTGAACACTTTTTAATCTCATAAAGCTCTACTTTTCGAATAGAAACAGATTCCGACAATGCTGGCATGATTTTTTTTATTAGCAAAGACCTCATCACACCCTCTACACCGCATTGATTGATGAGTGGCGTCACCCATCCGCTCGATGACAAAAAAAAGACATTACCAAATGTTGTCTCCACCACTAGTTCATTTTGATCCAACATAATACCGTCGTCAAACTGATCATCCCACTCAGCTCTTGCCAAAATCTGATCAAGTCGATTGAGATGTTTCATTCCTGATAAAACAGGATTTAGAGGAAGTCGATAATCACATACCCTCATTTTAATACCATTTAATGGCATAGCTAGAGGCTCTACAGGTAAGCTGCGGTAACTAATGATGTAGGTCGGTTCACACGTTTTGTCAATCCTGTAGCCACCTAAAGAACCAGTCGACATCACTATAAGCCTTAAGATACCGCTTCCAGAAAAAGCCTGCCGGATTCTACTTACAAAGTTATCAATACGCTCTCTCAGACTACGGCTATCGGTCTGGATATGAATTTTTTTTGAATGTTCATGAATTCTTCGCAAATGGTAACAAAGCAAGGGGATATCCCATTTGAATACTCGCATTGTTTCAAAGACGCCGTGACCGAACATCTGTATATGATCGACCTTGATAGGCTCGGTAACGAAGTCTTGACCAATCATTTCTACTTCGTATTGAGTAGACATTTCAGTTACGGGGACCATTCTCTGACGCTGTAAAAAAGCCGCTCCTTCGAGCGGCGTATGAGAGAACCTCGTAACTAATTTTGGGCATTAATATAGTTGATGGCATCTTCCACGGTTGCAATTTTTTCTGCCTCTTCGTCCGGTATCTCAGCGTCAAACTCTTCCTCCAGCGCCATTATAAGTTCCACAGTATCCAAAGAGTCTGCACCTAAATCTTCAACAAAAGATGAACTAACTTGAATTTCCTCCTCTTTAACACCAAGCTGTTCGGCCACCATTTTGATAACACGTTCTTCTATGCTGCTCATAAATAAATCACTCCAAATGTAGGATCACTTTAAATTCACAGTGAGTAACAAATACCGATTAAAAGCTAATCTTTCCGCGCGCATTTTACCTTACAATCTGAAAAAAGCTAACACCGTTTTTACAAAATGTAAATATATAGATATATCAATGTTTTATCTCATAAACATGCCACCATTTACATGGATAATTTCACCAGTGATGTAACTGGCTGCATCACTTGCAAGAAATTTGACTACTTCTGACACCTCAGAAGAACTTCCCAAACGTTGAAGCGGTATCTTTTTTAAGATAGCTTCTTTTTGAGAATCGACCAGCTTTTGTGTCATATCGGTTTCAATAAACCCGGGCGCAACAGAGTTTACAGTAATATTCCGTGAACCCATCTCTTGTGCTAGAGCGCGAGAGAAGCCATCCATGCCAGATTTTGAGGCAGCATAATTAGTCTGTCCTGTGTTACCAATTGACCCAATTACTGAACTAATATTTATTATGCGTCCCCAACGGTTTTTCATCATGCCTTTCAAACAGGCCCGAGTTACATGGAAGACCGCATTAAGGTTTATGTCAATTACGTCGTGCCATTCTTTGTTAGACATGCGCAACGCCAAATTATCCCTGGTAATACCGGCATTATTAATCAGTATGTCGACGCTCTCTTGCATGCTAACCAACTTTTGAATAAAAAATTCTGTAGATTCAGGATCGCCAAAATCCAATTTCAACCCAATGGTTTTGCCCGAGTGACCCTTTAATGATGATGTTATTCTCTGAGCTCCTTCCTCAGAGGTAGACGTACCAATAATATTATAGCCTTCTTTAGCAAATGATTCGGATATAGCTCGGCCAATCCCTCTGTTCGCGCCCGTGATGAGAATATTTCTTTGTTTCATATTCATGCCACTAACCCCTCTCCCGCGAAGTATCCAATGCAGACTGGAATCTAGTTACATCATGACTCGAAAATAATTCAAATGCTGGCTCTATTTTACGAGCTAGTCCACTTAACACGCGTCCGGGACCACACTCAAAGTATGTATAAACTCCCAGTGCCTTCAGCGTCTCGATGCACGATACCCACTGAACGGGATTATAAATTTGCGCTAACATTAGTGACCGAATCCTCTCTGGATCGTTTTCAAAACCTGCATTCAAGTTGTGAACGACGGGTATGTCTGGCGGAAAAAAACGAATCGCTTTTAGATCTTGCTCTAACATCTTAGATGCTGGACGCATCATATTAGTGTGAAATGGAGCACTCACAGGCAAGAGGAGCGCTCGTTTAGCTCCAGCATCCTTTGCCAACATAATCGCACGTTCCACGCTGGCGGTCCTTCCCGCTATGACTACTTGCCCGGGCGCATTAAAATTAACAGCGCATACATTGTTGCTATCATCTGCGCTCCTACAAATACTAGTAACTAAAGCATCATCTATACCCAGTATTGCCGCCATTGCACCCTCTCCAATCGGCACGGCTGCTTGCATTAGCTGCCCTCTTTTTTCAACAATTTTAATTGCATCAACAAATGATACTACATTACTACAAACTAAAGCCGACCACTCTCCCAAGCTATGACCCGCAACATAATCTGGCTTGGGACCACCATTTGCACACCACAAGCGCCATATTGCTATGCTGCATGTCAAAATTATCGGTTGGGTCCTGTAAGTCTCTGTAATATCTATTGATGACTCGTGCTGTATTGCGTCCCATAAATCGTACCCTAGCGTATCGGATGCTTCATCGAAGCAATCTCTTACCACTAATTTTTCGGCAAACCCTCCGAGCATACCTTTTGACTGTGAACCTTGCCCTGGAAATAAAAATGCAGATTTATTCAAGAGACCACCATTACGATTTAGTAGTTGCGGCGAATTGAGTCATAAGACTTCTTTGAAGCGTTGGAAATACTTTCTGATCCAAAACTTTTTTTGCAGTGACAAGAGCTTTACGAAAGGAATTCATATCAGCAGAGCCATGGCTCTTGATCACTACTCCCCCTAGGCCTAAAAATACGGCTCCATTGTGATCAGAGGGATTGATCGTCCTGCTGAGGGCTGCCACCGATCCTCTAAAAAAAGATGCTCCTAAACGAGAAACCCAGTTCCTATCAAACATGTTTTGATATAACTCAGCTATTATTTCGGCAACACCCTCACTAGTCTTTAAAGCAATATTCCCAGAAATGCCATCGCACACTATGACATCAACATTTCCATGAAATATTTGGTTTGGCTCAATGAATCCGCAATAATTTATCTTATCGTCCTGACTAATCCGCTCGGCAGCCTCACGTATAAGAGAAGTGCCTTTTATGTGCTCAACGCCAATATTAAGCAACCTAAGTGAAGGATTATCGGTTTTATACAAACATTGTGCTGCCAAAGATCCCAACCGAGCAAACTGATGTAACTGCTCTGCCGAGCATTCTAGGTTTGCTCCTAAATCTAAAGCCAAAGTCGACCCATTTAGTGTTGGCAACGATGCACAGATGGCTGGCCTCGTTATACCCGGTAATGTTTTCAAAATTTGTGTACCAAAGGACATGATCGTTCCAGTATTTCCAGCACTAACACACGCGTGGGCACTACCAGATGCTACTGATTCAATAACCCTGGCCATTGATGAATCACGCTTATTTCTGAGTGCGATGGTGGGCTTTTCTGAGTCATCCACCTTTGCTGCACATAAAACTAATTCAACTCTCGACTTGATATTTGGACATGAACAAACGGTGGAAAAAAATTCACATGCCTCCTGTGATCCAACAAGAAGGATTTCTACATCGGAATACTCTGTTAAAAATGCTATCACCGCCTTAACGGTGACAAGCGGGCCCTGATCACCACCCATGGCGTCGACTGCTATAGTATTAGTATTGCTCAATTGCAGTTGCTTCGCTATTCTACAGGAACCTCGACGACTTTTTTACCTCGGTAAAAACCGTCTGCTGTAATGTTATGTCTCAGATGCTTCTCGCCAGTAAGCTCATCAATTGATGTCGTTGGACTGGCAAGCGAGTCATGAGATCTACGCATGCCCCGCTTGGAACGAGTCTTTCTACTTTTCTGAACTGCCATAATTATCTCCTAGTAAAAGTCGACGTTTTTCAAAACATTAAATGGACTATGCGCATCGTTTAATGATTGTTGATAATGTTTTATGAGCTCTGGGTTACATGCTGTGTTCTTGTGGTAGCTTACTGGAGGAAGAGCCATTAATAGTTCATCTTCAAGTAAAGAGTAAAGATCTCCTGTGCGTCCAACAACTACCCATACATCTCTGGTGCTTCTTAATTGTTGCTCTTTCTCCTCGCACTCTACTATAACAAAAGAAAATGTTGACGAGAGCTTGATTTGACACTTTTCTAGACATCGCTGACATATAACCTCTGCTTCAATTTCAACCATTCCGCTTAGCTCGTAGGACGATTCCTCTGAAATTTTAAAATATATCTCCGCTGATGCATCCCTTGATAATTTACAAACCGCTTCATTCAGCCTCAACAAACTTTTTCGAGGAACCATACCCTCAATGCGCGAATTCTGCGATGATAAGATACGAGGATTTACGGTTGCCGGAATAACCATATAACTAGTTCATGTAATTTCTTGGCGGGCATGATAGGCACATCAATATCCACTGTCAAAAATAATTGAGCTTATTAGTCAGCTGTGAAGCATTAATTGGCATTACGCAGAGGGGACCAAATGCTGCCACTCATCCTAGCATCAGGATCAATTTATCGAGCAAAGCAGCTTGAAAGCCTTGGTCTCGAATTTTCTGTTGTAAATTCAAAGATTGAAGAAGCAAAGCTTTCGGGCGAGAGTCCGAAGTCAATGGCGCTTCGACTCGCAAAACTAAAAGCTTTAGCCGTGGCAACCAAACATCTTAATACTTTAGTAGTTGGAGCTGACCAAGTTGTTGTTGTTGACGGAGTTGTGCTCAGAAAACCCGGTAATTATGATCGTGCTGTTGCACAGCTAAAGACACAAAGTGGACAAAAAATTACTTTTTACACGGCTTGCGCTATCGTTAGTTGCTCAAAAAACAGTAGACCTATAATTCGAGCTGAAGTTATCGTCGCCAAAGTACTATTCAAAAAAATCACAGATCATCAGATCCAACGGTACGTTAGCAAAGATAAACCATATCAATGCGCAGGGAGTTTTAAAGTGGAAAGCTTAGGCATTGCGCTTTGTAAAACTATCTGCTGCGAGGATCACACATCGCTAATTGGCCTACCTCTTTTATCCGTTATTCGAATGCTTGAACAATTTGATTATGAGTTACCGTGACACAGACTTCCAACTAAATGCTAAAGCCTATCCAATACTTTCTGTAAAGTTCTCGGTAACGGAGCTTTGACGGTGAGAAATTTCCCAGTGATCGGATGATTAAAACTTAATGAACTTGCATGGAGAAATAATCTACGTAATCCAAGTAGCCTCAGCTGAGCGTTATATTCTTTGTCGCCATAACGTTGATCTCCAGCGATTGGTTGCCTAACGGATTGGCAATGCACACGAATTTGATGAGTTCGACCTGTAACGATAAAAGCTTTGAGTAAAGTGTTCGAATTAAACAATCTAAGGATTTGAAAGTCTGTAACAGAATGCTTACCCTTCGGGTCAACTACAACCACTCTCTGTCCTGATTTCAATTGATTTTTTAAAAGTGGAGCAGTTATCCTTTTCCGACTGGCAGGCCATCGCTCTTTGACTAGGAGTTCATATGTTTTAGAAATACTTTTAGTGATCATGGCCTTTTGAAGAGCCAAAAGCACTGAGCGTTTCTTTGCAATCATAAGGCATCCAGAGGTATCCTTGTCGAGCCGATGAGCGAGCTCCAAAAACCTTGACTTGGGTCGATCTTGTCGAATTAATTCAATTGCTCCCTGTGATATGCCGCTGCCCCCATGTGTTGCGAGCCCACTTTTTTTGTTCAAAACGATAAGATCATCGTCTTCATGTAAAATCGACAGTTTCGTCAAATTGGTTCGATTATCTGTGTTTTGCGGGTGTGCTTCTCGGTTGGCAGTTCGAATAGGTGCTATCCTTACAACATCGCCTGCTAAAAGTTTAGTACTTGGGCGTATGCGCCTCTTATTTACCCTGATCTCACCGATCCGAATTAACTTGTAGATACGTGACTTCGGGACACCTTTTAATTCTCGGAATAAAAAATTATCGATTCGCTGATCGATGTGGTCTTCGTCGACTGTGACAAAAGAAACATGATTTCGGCACTGCTCAAACACAATTAAAAACTCTTTTTTTTTAGTAGTATATCCTTCGAAACGGCAAATTCTCAATGATGCTTGAGATTAAATTGAAATCTAAATGTAGTTTTGTTAACCTATGGCTAATGAGTTCCTGAGCTCGACACGGAGGTGTGCGAGAATCAGTAGAGCAACAAACCCTGGAACTGCAGGGTAAAGACACAAGAAGCTCGGTCAAACGAAATATGACTGGCTTCGCAATTGGCTGACCGGAATCAGCAAGAAAATTTTAGGATAAAAAATTAAAAGCCTGTTTATGTTGAAATATCATATCCTCACGCGTCGTGTATGCGGAACGAGGAGTAACAATACTTCACAAAAAAGAAATTGTGATAATAGGCAATGAATACCAGCAATGCATAGATATTGTTAGCTGACATGCAGAGAGAGTTTGTAGCACACCACTTCTATAACCTTTGAGAAGTTTGTAGTCTCTGCATTCAATTATAATTTTCTCCTTTTTTTCACGTGCTTATATCCGGTTTTTAAACACGGAGAAATTGCAGTACATGAAAAGAATGTTAATAAATGCCTCGCACAATGAAGAAGTTCGCGTAGCTATGGTTGACGGCCAACGGCTGTATGATTTAGATATTGAAAATCGAACCCGTGAACAAAAAAAAGCAAATATCTATAAAGGAAAGGTAACGAGGGTTGAACCAAGTCTAGAGGCAGCTTTCATAGATTTTGGTGCCGACAAGCATGGTTTCCTTCCACTCAAAGAGGTTTCAAAAGCCTGTTTTCAAAGAAGAGTTGCTGAGGGTTCAAAAGCAAGGATTCAAGATGCCGTAAAAGAGGGTCAGGAGCTCTTAGTTCAAGTTGAAAAAGAAGAGCGCGGCACAAAAGGGGCTGCGCTAACTACTTTTATAAGCTTGGCAGGCCGATATTTGGTATTGATGCCTAATAATCCCAGAGCAGGTGGTATTTCCCGAAGAATAGAAGGGGAAGAGCGTTCTGAGCTAAGGGAAGCCATGAAAGGGCTTCAAATACCGCCTACCATGGGAGTGATAGTAAGAACTGCCGGGATAGGCAGAGCTACAGAAGAGCTCCAATGGGATCTAGATTATCTTCTGCAACTCTGGGGAACAATAAGTGTTGAAGCAGACCAGAAAGTCGCTCCTTATTTTCTTTTTCAAGAGAGTAATGTCATTGTCCGCGCAATTCGAGATTATTTGCGACAAGATGTTGGCGAGGTAATTATTGACAGCGCCGAAGCGCAAGCATTAGCAGACGCCTTCATAAGCACGGTGATGCCGGACTTTAAAAGCAAGGTGAAGTACTATCAAGATGAAATACCATTGTTTACCCGATATCAAATAGAAAATCAAATTGATACAGCTTTTTGTCGAGAGGTAAAGCTCCCATCCGGTGGCTCAATCGTGATTGACGTTACAGAGGCATTAGTTGCGGTAGATATAAATTCTGCTAGAGCGACAAAAGGTAGCGATATTGAAGAGACAGCCTTTAACAACAACAAGGAAGCTGCAGAGGAGATAGCAAGGCAGCTTAGGTTAAGGGACGTAGGCGGTCTGATAGTAATTGATTTTATAGATATGGTGAATATTAAGCACCAGAAAGAAGTAGAAAATACTATGCGTAAAGCCTTGGAATTGGACCGTGCTCGAGTTCAAGTTGGGAGGATATCACGCTTTGGTTTACTGGAAATGTCAAGACAACGTTTGAGGCCATCGCTTGAGGAAACTATGTCAAAAATTTGTCCTCGATGTGAGGGTCAGGGTACGATTAGAGGGACCCGCTCATTGGCTTTATCAATCTTAAGACTTATCGAGGAGGAGGCTCAAAAAGAGTATAGTAAAGAAATAAGGGCAGTTGTTCCCGTCTCAGTTGCAACATTTTTGCTTAACGAAAAGCGTTCAGAAATCTCAGCAATTGAAAGTCGAAATTCTACCCAATTGATCATTTTACCCAGCACCTCTTTAGAAACACCAAAATTTGAGGTTTCAAGAATAAGACATCAAGACGATGATACGTCTGATTTCAGCTACAAGTTAATCGATCAACTTGACGTAAAAACAGCAGAAAAAACTGGTGGAGTAGAATTACTTCCAGAAAACTTATCAGTGCCTGCCGTTAAAACAATAATCCCGCCTAAAAGAAAAGATAACACCCAATCTGAACGTGCGCGGTCAAGAAAAACTGCTATCAAAAAAGACTCTCTGATAAGACGCTTGTTTAATAACCTTTTAGGAAAAAAAGAAAGTGACGTTCCCAAAGAGGCACCTATTTCGGGTAGGGCTCCATCAAATCGTCAAAACCGAAGCAGTGATCAGCAACAGCGTAATCGACAGCGAAAACGAAGATCCTCACCAACTGAGGGTACTGCTGCATCTCGAGCCAAAAATGCTGAGTCAACGAAGCAAGCAGCATATAAGCACAATAAAAAAGATTCCGCTGATTCTTTAGATGGATCTGCCGAGTCCACGACTGAGAACTCAAAAGGTTTAAATAAAGAACAGCTTAAACGTAGGCCCGATGATCAAAGGCGTGGACCACGTCGTCGGAGACAAAGAAAGCCGATACCATCACAGAGCGTGGAAAACGCAAAATCCCTCAGCACGCATGAAACACCCTCACCAAATTTAGACGATAATAAAGAAGTGCCTAATTTAGAAATTGCGTCTTTGGAGAAAAAAATTAGTCCACGCGCAAAAACGGAAACTTCAAAGCCAGTTAAAAAAATTAAAAAGGAGAAAGAAACCGATACCGTAGTAAACGAAGTCGTTGATGTTCCAGTAATAAAGGAAAATGATATTAGTAAAAAAGTTTCACGTCCGGTTAAAAAAGCTAAAGATTCTGATTTTCAGAGGGATAAAAATGTTGGCGAGGCCGATTTAAATGTGACACCAGACAGTGGCATTCACATTACTAAAAATCGGGAGAAAGCCCCAAAAGTAGAATCAGAGAAATTATCGACGCCAAAAAAATCTCCGCAGAATTCGGCAGCAGATGAATCTAAAAGTGTGTTAATGACCGAAAAAAAGGACATAGGAAATCCGAATAAAAAAAGGGAGCCGAGAGCAAAAAATGATCCCAGAAAAAAACCTAAGCCCGTGACCGATGTTGAGGTAAGCACCGTAGAACTCACATCTGAGTCACAGCCAGTGCCCCCAATGTCTGAACAAGGTAATAATAGGCCAACACGGCAAGTTAGTCGTGCTTCGAACGATCCAAGAAAAAGACGCAAAAATACATCAGCCAATGGCAACGATGATAGCTAAAATTTTTGCCTCGAACTGATCAACATCTTTAAAAGATAGTTATTTGATCGAAATTATTGTCGTTTTCTGTCTAAACATGACTGTATACTTTAGTACGAACAAGGTGGGATGGCAGAGCGGTTGAATGCACCGGTCTTGAAAACCGGCATAGGTTAA
>CENJ01132362.1_pt1 | contig 50824 bp, 48 predicted proteins | sample 356161 | NCBI WGS metagenome assembly CENJ01 (sample SAMEA2619531, study PRJEB7988) | marine metagenome | biome: marine biome (ENVO:00000447); feature: surface water layer (ENVO:00002042); material: "saline water (ENVO:00002010), including plankton (ENVO:xxxxxxxx)" | depth 5 m
ATTTATTTTTGTTGTTTTTATTCCTTAAAATCTATTAATAAAAAAATTTTTGAATTTCTAATACTTATTGGTATTTTATTTATTATTCCTTATAATTTATTTGTTTTTTTAAACTACCAATATTCAGATTGTCTTTTATTTGTTCTTTTACCTAGCTTATATATTGTGTTAATTTCTAAACTTAAAAATAAATATTTAGTAGTATCTATAATTCTTTTTTGTTTGTATCTAACAAAAACATCCATGTTTTTTTTGGTAATGCTGCTGCCTCTAATTATTTTAGCTTACGAGGATAAATCAAAAAAAAAGTATATTATTTTAATTGGTCCTATTATAGCAATTATATTATGGGGCTTCTTTGGTTATTTAAAAATTAATAAATTTGTCTTTGGACCAAATAATCTGAGTGTTAATTCAATGGGTATGTATATGGTAACGCATGAAAATTTTTTTGATTATTTTCCAAGAAAATCAATGGATATTCTTCAATCAAAAATTGAAATTCCTAAAAATATTTTAGATGAAAAAAACTTTTATGAATATTTTGAAAATAAAAATTCAATTTTTTTTTCAAACAATGATAATAAAATAAAATTCCTTTTAAATAGTTTTAAAAAAATTTATTTTATATTATTTGATATTAGAAGAGATGGAGCCAATATTGATGTTGATAAATTTGATAATTCAATCAGATACTCGCATATACCAAATAAGATTTTTTTAAATTTAAGCATAATTCTTTCTTTGGTTTATTTATTAAAAAATTATAAAAAAATTAATGTTATAAATTTAGAAATTTACTTCATAGCTATTACAGCACTTTTAATGTTACCTTATGTGGCTGCGTGGGCTACCTCAAAACATTTAGTTCCATCTTTTATTATATCTTTTTATTATTTTTATTTAAGAACTTCTAATTTTAAAAATAATGAAGAATAAAATTATTAATTTAATCAAGTTTAGTTTTATAATTCTTATATTTTATTACTTATCTAAAAATAATCATATAAATTTCGCTTCTTTACTATCTTTCACAGAAAATAAATTGTTAAATATTACTTTACTAATTATAGTTTTTATAACATTATTACTTGGATCGTTACGCTGGTTTGTAATATTAAGATATTCAAAAATTAAAATTACGTTTGTTGAAACATTTAAAATAATTTATATTTGCAGTTTTTTTAATAACTTTATGTTTGGAAATATTGGAGGTGATTTTTTAAGAATTTTTTATGTAACAAAATTATCACAAGTCAATAAAATCAAAAATGCTTTCACAATATTTGTAGATAGATTGTTCGGATTTATTGGATTATTGAGTCTTGGATTATTTTCATACTTAGCTATACTTTTTGGTCGTAATGAATATAAAATATTAATTTATGTCTTAGCTATTTTATGCATTTCAATGCTATTAATATTAATTATTGTAAATTTATTTAAAAAAAATACAAAGCTTGTTAATTTAATTAATTTTTTGAATCTTAGTAAAAAATTAATCATATTTGGTTCTTTAATTTCAATTCTACTTTTTTTTACCGTCCATTCTTCAATTTTTTTTATTTCAAACTATATTTTTGATTTCCAAATTAATTTGAGTTATGTTTTTTTTTCAAGTTTTATTAGCTCTTTAGTGGGGGCTATACCAATTGCTCCGGGTGGCATTGGTCTAAGCGAAGCAGCTTTTGTTCTTATCAATAATTCTTTATTTAAAATATACCAAGATAATTTAGCAAATATTTTAATTTATTATAGAATTATTATTTTTGTAGCTTCTTTACCTAGTCTTTATTTTTTTTTCAGATATAAAAGAAATTAAAAGTTTATTAAATATGAATACTAATTCTGCAACATCAAATAAAGTTTATGATGATCTTGTGGCTTTTGCGCTAAAAGCTTCTAAAGAAAGAAATATTCTACCAAATAGATATGTTTTTGTATTGACTAATTTATGTAATCTAAAATGTTCTTTTTGTTTTCAGGAAAGAAAAAAAAGAGCTGATCGAATGGAGAAAAATGATTGGCTTAATCTCCTAGACCAAATACCTAAAAATTCTAGAATAACCATGACTGGAGGTGAACCTTTGGTCTATAAAGGTTTTGAAGAAATTTTCAGAAAAGCTAATTTGAGGAACTTTACAAACATTGTTACTAATGGTGTTTTGTTAAATTCTGAAAATATAAATATTTTTTTGAAAGAAAAAAATTTTAAAATATTGGGAATTTCGATTGATGAAATAGGTGGAGGTAATAGAGACTTTAAAAAAAACCAGTGGGATGATTTAGTCAAAAATATAGATAAATTTATTTCATTAAGAAATCAATATAATCACTCATGTTCTTTAGACATAAAATCTGTAATACTTGAAGAAAATATAGAGAGTTTATTTGAGTTGCACAAATATACTTGTGAGAAACTTAAGTGTGACACTCATAGCCTTCAGCTATTAAAAGGTGCTGAAATACAGCATTCAGATTTAATGTTTGATTTTAAAGATATAGATAAAAATTACTCAGCTTATCAATATAAAAATATAGGAAACTTATTTATTCAACTAGAAAAAATAAGAAAGTATAATATTGAAAGAAATAAACAAGCTTTTCTTCACCCAAACTATTTTTCGTTAAATTCTGAAAAAAAAATTGATATGAAGAATTTAGAAAAATTAAATAATAAACAACATGTAAGTCAAAATTTTTCTAAATGTCTGTCTCCATGGGCGAGTGTACACATAAATGTAGATGGCAACTTATTTCCATGTATGGCTGTTCCCATGGGAAATGTAAAAACACAAAGTTTAAAAAAAATAATTTTTTCAAAAATTTTTAATAATTTTAAATGTGTTATTGATAAAAAAGGTACAATTAATGGATGTAATAGATGTGGATGGTTAAAACCTAAAACATAAGTTCATTTAAGTATTTTTTAAAAGTCGAAAAATTGTTTTTAAATTTAAAACCATTTATTTTTCTGTAGTATTTAATTTTTTTTAATCTAATTGTATTTTTTAATAGTATTTTTGATTTACTATTAGTTTTTTTGTGTGCATGATATACTAATTCAATTAATTTACTATTTCCAGAGCTCTTGCATTCTAAAATTTTTTTTTTTATATTTTTTGATTTTATTAAAAAATAAATCAAACTACAAAGATCATCTAAATGTATAAAATTATTATAAACATCATTTTGATTCCATAAAAAAATTTTTTTATTTTGTTTTAAACTTTGAACTAAACTTTTTAGAAAATTATTATTAGAATGTTTTCCAATTATTGCCGGTAATCTTAATAAAATTATTTTATTAAAATTGCCTTTTTTATATTCATTTATAAATATTTCCTCACTTTTCTTTTTACTTAATATGTATTTTTTTTTATTACTGGGCCATTTGGATAAATTTATATCAATTGTGGAAAAGAAAATTATATTTTTTATATTATTAATTTTTGCAAACTTGATTACATTTTTTGTAATTAACAGGTTTTTTTCATAATTTTTTTTTTCATTAGAACAAAATTCTTCAACTTTATGAATTGCAGAAATTAAAATTATGTTTTTAACATTTGATTTTAAATTAATGTCTTTTGTAAAGTCTAATTTAAACTGTTTAATTTTAACTTTACTCTTTTTTCTTCTATATGTTCCTAGAGTTTTAATTCCTTTTTTTTTTAAAAAATATGCTAACTTTTCTCCTGAAAAACTATTACAACCGATAATTATACTTGAATTTGTCAATTATGTTTTTATTGGCTTTTATTTTTAATGTCTATTTTGTAAGTATTACAAAGTGCATTAGGAAGTTCAAAAGGAATAATTGTTTTTTTCATTATTTTCCAAATAGTTATTAAAAGTTTTGAAATTTATTTCTTTCAGCTTTAATCTTTTAAAATTTTCATCTAATGTTTTATTCAAATCTTTGTTAAACACTGGATCTTCACATAAATTAATTTTTGAGTGATCTGTGGGTATTAATTTTTTACCTAGAGACACTTCTTCAGCCACCTTCTCTCCTTTCTTTAATCCTACAATTTTTATACTAATATCTCCATCAGGATTTTTTTTATTTTTTAATTTATAGCCACTAAGAAAAATAATCCTTTTAGCTATATCGTAAATTTTTATTTGTTTACCCATATTTAAAGCATAAATTTTAATACCTTTCTTGTTTAAATACGCTGCATTTATAACTAATTGAACTGCTTCATTTATAGACATAAAGTATCTTTTTGCATTTTTGCTGCGTACTGTAAGAGAAGTACTATTTTTAATCTGATCAAGAAAAATTGGAATTACGGAACCACTTGAACCAATTACATTTCCAAATCTTACAATTGTAAAATTGATTTTTTTTGTTTTTGAGAAAGAAAAATAGAAATATCCAACTATAATCTCACCTAATTTTTTTGTATATCCAAGAATACTTTTAGGATTAACTGCTTTATCTGAACTTATAAAAACAAAATTCTTAATTTTTTTTGTAATCGTTAAAAACTTAAGTAAACTGATTGTTGCTAATACATTATTTTTAAAAAAAGAATATGAACTTGTTTCACCAAAATTTACATGCTTATATGCTGCTGCATGATAAACGTCATGTAATGATATTTTATTAAAATAGCTTTTTAAAAAGTTTGTATCTCCAAAGTCTCCAAGGATAGGTTTAACTTTTTTATTTGAAAATAATTTTTTATTTTTAATCTTATTCATTATCTTAAATAAATTTATCTCAGAGTTATCAATAATATATAATGTTTTGGGTGAATGGTTTAAAATCTCTAAACATAATTCACTGCCTATAGAGCCTCCTCCTCCAGTTATTAATATGTTTTTGTTAAAAATTTTTTTTTTAAGTATACTGTTTTTTACTTTAACTTTAGATCTGTTAATTATGTCGTGAAAATCTATGTTTGGTTCGAAAAATTTATTCATAAAATTATGAATATAATTTTGGGTTGCTTTTATACCTCTAATCCTAATATTTTTATTTTCTAAGTAACTAAATGTTTTTTTAGAATCTATTGAATTTACAGGATTTTTGTATGTAATAACTTCTGTGATATTAAACTTATCTAAAAGTATATTTAAATCATCTTTTTTAAAAATTTTTATACCGTTTAATTCTCTCTTACGATACTTATTATTAACATCAATAAAAGCTTTAACGTTTCCGTATGAAGGAAATAGTCTTAAATTTTTTAATAATGAAACTGTGTCATCATTTACACCATAGATAAGTATATTGTTCTTAGAAATACTATTTTTTTTTGATGAATTGATATAATAATTGATAAAGACTCTATAAACTATTGAAAATATACCTATTAATACTGGTGCTATAAAAGATATAGACCTTGGAAAATAAATAAACTTATATGCTATTAAATTTATTATAATTAATATTAACTGAATTAAAATAATAGCTTTAACAATTTTGAGTATCGAAAAATTATCGAAAAACCTAATAAGAATTTGATAAATATTAAATATTGAAAAAACTGTGAAAAAAGTAAAACCATAAATTAAATATATTAAAAAATTTATATCCCAAAATGGATAAATGGTTTCAAGACGAAGAGAAAAAGCGGCAGTAATTGAGATTACGATAATTACAGCATCACTCAATAATAAAATTAATTTCTTATTTATGCTAGATAATTTAAATGAAGTCATTAATTGCTTTTTTATGAACTATATACAATTTTTTTAATTGCAATAACTGTTTTATTAATAGTGTATCTTTTAATTTTTTTTTTTACATTTTTTATTAATTTTTTTTGTATTTTTTTGTTATTTGAAATATTTAAAATTATCCTTACCAAATTTTCAGGATTTTTATATATAAAGCCTGTATGATTATTTTTAATTAAATCATGAGTGGCCCCGCAGTTTAAAGAACTTATAACGGGTAGGCCTGAAGCCATAGATTCGTTAACGACTAATCCCCATGTTTCGTAGATTGATGTTAATATCAGATAATCATTTTTTGAATAAATTATTCTCAATTCTTTTTGATTTTTAAATCCTAACATAGATACATTTCTCAAATTTTTTATTTTAATTTCTTCTTTGCAAATATCAAATAATGGTCCAGAGCCAACAATATTAAAATGAAGATTTTTTTTGTTTTTCAATTTTTCTGCAATTTTTATAAATAATAAAGGGTTTTTCCTATCTATTAATTTGCCTACAAATAAAAAGTTTGTTTTTTTTTTCGATTTTAGTTTTTTTTTTTTTTTAAAAAAATTATTATCGACAAAATACGGAGCATTAAAAAGTCTTGAGTTTTTAATTTTAAAACTTTTATAAAATTGTTTATTTAATTTTCCAATAACTAAGAAAAAATCTATATTTGAAAAAAGAAATTTTAGAAAAAAAAATTTAATTATTTTTTTGAATATTGAGTTTTGAAAACGTAAATTTGTTTCCACTCTTAATATCGTTTTAATTTTTAATTTTTTTGCGATAAATAATGACTTTAAGTATAAAATATTTGACCATCCAAAAATTAATATTGCGTTGTAATTATTTCTGCTTAATAAGTATTCTATATTATCAAATGAGACACTCCAATGATCCACATTATTATTTTCTTTTTTTGAAAAAAAATAATTATATCCTTTTAATAAATCAATATCCCAATTAAATTTCTTGTTAAACCCTTTATCTTTTAGTTTTGAACTTAATGAATGTTTTGATGCAAAAAAAACATCTACTCTTATATTACTAGACGATAATTTTTTGAACAATGGTACCTGATATTGTATTGGATGAGTTGTTATTATTGCAATTCTTTTTTTCAATGTTTTATATCCTTACCAGTCAAAGCAACATTTATTGTTTTTAAGAGTATTTTTAAATCAAAAATAAAGGATTGGTTATCTTTATAAGTTTTATCAAATTCTATTTTCTCTTTTATTGATAATTTGTCTCTGCCATTAATTTGGGCCAAACCTGTAATTCCTGGCTTTAAAGAATTTAAGTTTAAATTATCTCTTTCTTGAATTAAATCTGTTTGACTTAATAGAGCTGGCCGTGGTCCAACCAACGACATTTCTCCAATAATTACATTTAATAATTGTGGAAATTCGTCAATGCTATATTTTCTTAATATTGTTCCAAAGCTTGTTGTGTACTTATTTGGCTCTAAGAGGTTATTAGTATCAACTTCTGGAGTACCAGAGTGCATTGTTCTAAATTTAAACATAAAAAAAGTTTTTTTGTTTTTTCCAACTCTTTGGGATTTATAAAATATTGATCCTTTACTGTCTAATTTAATAAAAAAGGCAATAAATAGTAAAGGTATGAAAACTAATATTGCTAAAAGTAGTGCTATTATAAAATCAAAAATATTTTTCAATTTTTTTTTTTGAATTTAATTAAAAACGTGATCATAGCAATATAAGCTAATATATATAAAATTATATATATTAATTTATTTTCTATATTTAAATAAATGAAAATACTAATTAAAATATAAATTAAAATTATTATAAATGAAATATTTTTTGAAAAATAATTTGAAAATAGATGATGTATATGATTTGCATCACCTTTAAATGGATGCTTTCCTGATAGTAATCTTGTAATAAATAGCCTGAACATATCTAATCCTGGTAATCCCATAATTATAAAAATTTCATCCGCATAAAAAGTGAGATTTTCATAATTATTTGATTTTATAAACATGTAGGAAATTATAAATGCAGTAAATTGTATTCCACTTTCTCCTAGATAAGCTTTATTTTTATAATTCAAAATAAGAAAAATAATTAGTGGAAAAATTAAACTTAAAATTAAATTAAATGAAATATCTTTTAATAAAAAAATTAAAAATATTATTAATATATATGTGCCAGATTGAAGATTAATTCCATCAAACATGTTTAAAGCATTCATAAATAAGAGAATAGCAAGTACAGAAAAAAAATAAGAGAAGTTTTTTAATTCAATAGAATTATTTATAAACGAAAAGTGTAATTCAGTTATTAACAAATTATTGTCAACCATTACAAAAAATAAAACTAAAAAAAAAGAAATAATCAGTTTATAGTTTGCAGACAACTTAAATTTATCGTCATATAAACCAAATAAAAAAAAAATAATAGAACCAAAAATTAGTGAAAATACTTCTCTTGAATTGGTTACATAATCAAAGGAAAATACTGTATTGTTGTAAGCATTTAGTAACAGATAAATTATAAAATTAATAAATAAAATTATTCCACCTAATAAAGGAACTGGAACAGATTGAAACTTTCTTTTACCATCTGGATGATCTTTAAGATTAAAAAATTTTTCTATTTTGTCAAAAAAAAAATAAAATATAATACTTATAAATATAAACGGAATTATTAAATATATGTTCATTGTTTGAATACTTTATTATATAAAAAAATTGTATAGCCTATAGGCATAAAATATATAGTTGACATCCAATTATTAAAAAAACTACCTGCTGGAAGAAAAGGAAATAAATTTGAAAAAAAGAAAATATACATCATTGTCAAACTATCACTGTGTTTTAAATTCTTTGAAAAAAATCTTTTAAAAAAAACTTTAGTAAGTTTGTAAGACGCAAGAATAAACAGAGAGAGTATAATTAAGAAACCAAAAAACCCCGTTTCTGCTAACAATTGCATATAAGTATTATGTGGATGTGTAGTACATGCATTATCATATAAAAAATTTTCTGGCTTTGAACAATATTTTCTAAAACTTTTTACCCCATGACCTATTAAGGGTTTCTCTTTAAACATATTATAAGCAATTAAGTAATGTCCTTCGTAAGTCTTACTAAAAACTTTAATTCTTTCATCTGTATTAGAAATATCCATCTGGGATATCACTTGATCATATAACCTTACCTTTAATTTAGGATTTATACTTATTAATATAGAGGATAAGAACAAAATTAATATCATAGATAAAATAATTATTTTTCTTAAATTTTTACAACAAAGTAAAATTAGAAATATTGATATAGTGATAATTGCCAGAGACGTTCTTTCTCCACTAATTAAAGTAATAATAAATGAAATTATTGCTATTAGTGAAATTTGATAATTTTTTATATTTAAATTTAATTCCTCTTTATTGAACAAAATCAATGACATTATAAATGGAAAGAACCTTGCAACATAGCTACCGAGAACCTCATCATTTCCAAAAAGACTTGTTACTCTAAAATTTGAATCTAATTTTTTCCATCCAAGTATATTTTGTCCAAATATAAACTCACACAAAGAATCAATGCTTAATAATGTTAAAATTAATAAATAAATTATTACCAAGTATTTAATAATTTTTGGATTGAACTTAATTATATAATAAGTAGCTAAACTAAAAATTCCAAAACGTAGATATGGAATTGATCTTTGAGAGCTGTAAGAAGCATATTCTGAAAAAAAAGATGAAATTAATAAAATTAAATAAAAAAATAAAAACACAATAAAGAAATTATTTTTATAAATGCTTATGTTTTTTTCTTTAATTGTTTTAAATATAAACATTAAACATATAAATGTTAATGAGAGGTCTGGCAAAAATGGTCCTGTAATGAGTAAAATTGGAATTAAGAGATATAAGATTGCACTTATAAAATAAAATTTATTATTTATAAAATGTTGTTGGTTCATTTAAATTTAATTTGTAATAATTTAAATGGAATTCTTATTAAAGTTAAAAATATATTTGAATAAAAATTATTTTTTTTTAAAGCATTATTAATCTCCAGAGATGAAATTATGTAACTTTTTAGATTTTTACCACTCTTTCCTCCAGAGGTCATATAAATATAGCAGGAATTAATTTTTTTATATGTTAAATTAATCTTTAAAAAACACCTTACAAAATATTCAAAATCTCCAGCAATTTTATAATCTTCATTATATAATCCAACAAGTTTTTGACCTTTGCTTGAAAAAAAAGAGGATACATGAGGTGGAGAATAACCAATTCTCAACATCCAAGGAAAGAAGTTAGACGATGGGTAATATCTAATTATTTTTGTGTCGTTAATATTATTTTTATATGCAGTATCTGCAATCAATAAATCTAATGTTGGTTTTTTATTAAATTGAAATACAACTTCATTAATTATTTTATCACTAGTGTAAACATCATCAGAATGCAATAGTGAGATTATATCTCCTGATGCCAATTTTATACCTTTGTTTATGGCATTATATATACCTGTATCCTTTTCTGAAACAATTTTATCTATTTTTGATTTGTATTTATTTATTATTTCAATTGTGCCATCATTAGATAAGCCATCAATGACAATATATTCTATATTTTCATATTTTTGTTTAAAAACAGATTTTAAAGTATTCTCTATTGTATTATTACAATTATAACAAACAGTGATAATTGAAACCTTTAACATTATTCTCTTATAATTATCCAGTCTTCTAGAACAAGGATATCCATACTTGTTCTCAAAAAACAATTTATTGCCTCCTGAGGACTTCTAACAATAGGTTCATTCTCGTTAAAAGATGTGTTTAATATTACCGGTACGTTGGTTAATTCATAAAACCTCAAAATTAATTTATAATATTTTTCATTATCTTGTTTTTTAACTGTTTGAAGCCTGCCGGTACCATCTACATGAGTAATAGCTGGCAATATATGCTGTTTATCCTTTTTAACAGGATAAACTTCTGACATAAAAGGCACTTCTTTATTTATCTCAAACCATTCTTTAGAAAATTCATTTAATACGGATGGAGCAAAAGGTCTAAAACTCTCTCTTCTTTTTATTTTAAGATTAATTATATTTTTTATATTTGGATTTCTAGGATCAGCCAAAATAGACCTATTCCCAAGAGCCCTGGGACCCCATTCCATTCTACCTTGAAACCAACCAATAATTTTAGACTCTGTTAATGATTTAGCTGTAACATTAATTAAATCGTTTAGACTAAGTTTTTTTATTTGAAATTTTTTAAGAGCAGAATTTATTTTCAGATATTTTTCAATATCTTCAGAGTAAAACTTATTTCCAAGAAAAGAATAATTTTTAACTATAATTTTATTTTGACTATTAATCAATGAAGCTGCTGAACCTATTGCACCTCCAGCATCACCTGGATTAGGTGGAATATATATATTTTTAAAAGGTGTATTTTTTAAAATTTTTCCATTGGCTACTGAATTCATAATACAACCACCAGATAATGTAAGATTTTTAATTTTATATTTATCATACAGATTATTAAGTAATTTGAGGAAAATTTCCTCGTACACTATTTGAGCTGACTTAGCTATATCTTTGTGAGTATCAGTAATAGGGTCATTTTTTTTTCTCTCTTTTCCTAAAATTTCTATTAATTTATTTGAATACAGATTTTCGTACTCTATTTGACCATTATTATTTTTTTTTATTATATTTTTTTTATGATGGGTAAAATATTTTAAATTTAATTCATATCCCTTTTTTGTGCTAAAAACTAACTTTGAAATCTCATCTTTAAATTTTTCTTCTCCATATGATGATAATCCCATAACTTTATATTCGTCACCATAATTTTTAAAACCCAAAAATTGAGTTATAGCCTGATAAAATATTCCTAATGAGTGAGGAAAATAAATTCTTTCACTAATAGTACTTCTACCATTTGTATATACTCCCCAAGCACAACTTGAAAAATCTCCGAAACCATCAAGAGAGACATTTACACTTTCATCAAACTCACTAAATGCAAGAGATGAGGTAATATGTGACTCATGATGGTCTACAAATTTAATTTTGCCGTTAAACACATTTTTATCATCAATAGCCTGTAATAATTTATTTAACGAAACTTTTTCTTTTATATTACTCAAACTCGATATAGCTAAATTAATAGCTTTTGGATTTTTTAAAGTAAAAATTATTTTTCTACCTAGTGAATTGAAAGGATTTGAATTTATTGAAACTACATTTAATTGCGAAAGATTTATATTGGCTTCTGTTAAACAAAATTTTATTGATCTCTCTGGAAAATTACTTGTATGCTTTATTCTAGTAAATCTTTCTTCCTCTGCAGCAGCAATTAATTCGTTATTTTTGAATATCGAAGCTGAGGTATCAGAATGTAAAAAGTTAATACCCAGTGTATAATTGTTAATCATTTACGTTAATCCAAGCCTTTGAATTATGAGATCCAGTATACAAATCTTTGTAAATTTGCCACAATTTATTAACACAACTTTCGTTATCAAAATAATTTTCCATTATATTTCTTGAATTTTCTCCCATTTTATTTAGGTCTGCATCCTTTAAAGCTAATAACTTATCTTTAAGGCTTGAGATATTTGTTTTAACAATAAAACCTGCATTTTTTTCACCAACAATACTCATTCTACATTGTTCTGAAATTAAAACAGGTAAACTTAGAGACATTGCCTCTTTAAGAGCTACAGAATCTGCCTCTTCAAATGATGGGAGTATAAATAAAGACCCAGTTTTAAGATATTTTATTTTACTATTATTATCTTTAGGATTTTCAACAGAAACTTTATCTGAAATTTTATAATCTTTGATCAAATTTTTTATATTATTTACATATTTAAATTCTCCAGGACCAGTTATTTCAAAATAAAATTCTCTAAAAAAATTTTCTGGTAATAATCTTATTGTATTTAAAAGTAATTCAATCCCTTTTTTTTTATGAATTCTACCAAAAAAAATGATTTTTTTTTGGGGTTTATTTTTATTAACATTTGTTTTGTTAAATTCCGTTAAATTAATTCCATTTGGTATAACAAATGCATATGGTAACTTAAAATTTTTCTTTGCTTCAAAATATTCACTATTAGTAGAAAAAAAAATTGCATCTAAAGACAAAATAAATCTTTTTAAAAAAAATAATGAATATAATTTTTTTTTTAAATATTTTTCTCTTAATGACCAACTATCTAATACACCATGAGGAATAAGTATTGTTTTTTTCCCAAGTAAATTTGCAAAATAATTTATAAATAAAATTTTTAAATGCCATAATTCATGATAGTGAATAATATCAAATTTTTGTATAAATTTTATAAATTTTTTTCTTCTATTTTTTAAAAATAGAGATGAAAAACAATATAATAAGCTAATTGATCTCAATTTTAAAGTTTTAATATGTTTTTTTTTTTTATTGATGACACTGGAATAATTTCTAACAACTTGAGGGGGTCCCCCTTGCGCTATCATTGATGACGATATTATATTAAGTATTTTCATTTATGAATCTCATTATAAAAATTAATATAATTTTTTATTAAATTCTTTATGTCATAATTTTTTTTTACAAATTCTTTTCCATTATTACCAACAGTATTTAACTCATGATTTTTCATTTTGATTATATTATTTAGTGCATTTAAAATATTTTGTTCTGAAAATTCAATTACGAAACCAGCATTTAATGAATTTAATATTTTCCATGGTGTAGAGGTAGTTGTTAAAACTGGTACGCCAAGTGAAAGCGCTTCTAAAATAGACATTCCAAAATTTTCACTTTTACTTGGTAATATAAATAAATCTGAGTTGAATAAAATTTCAAATTTCTTTTCCTTAATATAAACTGGATCAAAAATTTTAATACTCTGACTATACTGAGAGCTTTCAATTTCTTTTTTTATTTTATGAAAATAATTGTCATCAGAAACTGGTCCATAAATATCTAGCTCCCAGTTTGATGGACCTATCTTACTCCAAGATCTAATTAACTCTAACAACCCTTTTTTATGGTGAATTCTAGAGAAAAAAATTGCCTTATTTTTCTGCTTTTCCTTAAATTTACTTAGATTTTCATTGATTTCTAATCCGTGAGGCAACACCTTGATTGGAGATTTAATGCCAAGATTAATTAAGTTTTCTGATTCCATTTGACTTGTGGCATGTATATAATTCACATTATTTAAAATTCTTTTTTGATATAAATACCATGCGATTTTTTTTTTTAAGTTTCTTTGACTTAAAGCCCACGGTTCTAGCGCACCTAAAGTTGAAATAACAATTTTTTTTTTCAATTTTTTTGAAGCAATAAAGGCTTTGATATGAAATGGTCTCCAAATTCCAAAGATATGAACTATATCAGTATTTTTTATTATAGATTTATAATCTCTACTAAATTTTTTAAATGAATTAGTATTAAAAATTAATTCTGCATCAACATTATTTTTATATAGGTATTTTAGTTGTTCAGAGATTACAGTATAAGGGCCGCCATATGCTGGTGAATGATTATCTACAACATATGATATTTTCATCGGATTATCTTTTTTTATAATTATTTATATTTTTTTTATACCAATTATTTATTTCGATAATTTTATCTTCTAAAGTATATTTAGGTTTCCATTTTAATTTTTTTATTTTATTGAAATTAATACTATACCTAAAATCATTAAATGGTCTGTCTTTAACATGATAAGAATACTTTTGAAAATCCAGATTATTAATTTTAGCTATAAGTTTTACTACATCTATATTTCTGTATTCAAACGGAGATCCGATATTATAAATTTCTTTTAACTTTCCTTTTTTTAAAATTTTACCAATTGCTGTGCAAAAATCTTTAATATATAGGAAAGATCTTTTTTGAAGACCTGATCCATGAATTGGAAATTTTTTTTTTTTTAAAAAAGACCAGCAGCAACCTGCAATAAGTTTTTCAGGATGCTGTCTATAACCAAATATATTATTAGCCCTAACAATAATTATTGGTAAATTATAAGAATGTATATATCCATTTATAATCATTTCTGCTGCTGCCTTTGAACTTGAATAAGGATTAGAAGGATTAAATTTTGAGTCTTCTTTGTAACTTGATTTATGAATTTCACCATAAATTTCATCTGTACTTACATGTATTATTTTTTTTATTTTGTTAATTTTACAAACTTCAACGACATTTTTAGTTCCCAAAACATTAGTCATTATAAAGTTATCATTTAAGTTATATGAATTATCTACATGACTTTCTGCTGCCACATGTATTAACACATCAGCATTTTTTGTATGATTTAACAGTTTTTTAAAGTTGCAAATATCATCTTTTACAAATTTAACTCTTTTACTATTTATAATATCTGAAATATTTTTTTTATTTGCCGCATAAGTGATTTTATCAATTATGATAATTTTTGACTTCTTGTAGGTTTTATAAATATATTCAGATAAATGTGATCCAATAAATCCACATCCTCCAGTGATAATAATTTTATGCATTTAATTTTTTTCCTAAACTGACACAATAATCCAAAATATGCTTCTTACTTATACTAAATTTAATATTTTTAGATAATTTTTTGTTATCTAAATAATAAGAATTACTTTTATTAACAACGGTATGATTGATTTTTCCAGATCCAAACCCAAATAAAATTTTAAATAATATAGATTTTATTTTTATTGAAAAACCAGATGATAAATTAAAGATTCCAGTTTTTTTTTTCAAAATCAATTGATCAAGAGCATCTGAAAACTTATCTATAGTTATAAAATCTTTAGAAAGATTAGTGTCAATATCAAAAAATATCTGATTTGAACTCTTTAGAGATCTTAATATTCTTGAAATAAAAAGATTTTTAGCAGATGTATCAAATAATAATACTGTGGAGATCCTTAGAATCAGCAGTTTTTTTTTTAAAATCTTGTGAAGTCTAACTTCGATTTTTCTTTTATTAAAACCATAAATATTATCAATTTTTTTTATTTTATAGCTTTCCTTAAAAAAAGGTTTTTTTAAATTAGAATAAACAAATCTTGTTGATGGCAATATATAAATTATATCTTTTCCTTTAATTATATTTGAAATTTTATTATCCAATTGATTTTTAAATGAAACTTTTTTTTTTTTTAAATTTGGATTAAATGAAAAATTCAAAATATGTGAAAAATTTTTTAAATTTAATTTATTTATATTATGTCTGTCCGTGATTGTAATTTTTTTTATTTTTGAATGATTAGTATAATTTTTAGCAAGTAAACTTTTTTTACCTATAATTAAAATGTTAATTCTATTCATTTGGAATCTTTATGAATTTTTTTATATAAATCAATTATATCTTTAGAGTATGATAACCAACTGTGATTTTCTTTAATTTTTTTTTTTGAGTATTTAGACATTTTTTCTCTTAATTTATTATCAAAGTAAAGTTTTTTAATTTTGTTCTCTAGAGATTTGACATCACCAGCTTTAATAATAAAACCGTTCTTATTATTTTCTACAATTTCTGAAGCTCCAGTATTATAAGTTGTTATAATTGGAAGTCCGCAAGCCATTGCTTGTGGAACTACCATGCCAAATCCATCTTCTAAAGAATTTAACACAAAAATATCTGAATTATTATAGATATCATTCAGTTCTTTTTCATTCTTTTTTCCAAGAAAATGGATATTAGCATTTTCATTTTTATTAAGATAAAAACTTAAACCTTTTTCAAAATTTCCTACAAATAATAATCTAATATTTGGAATTTTAAGATTTTTGAATGCTTTTATTAACAAATGTGATCCTTTCCTAATTGACACTTCTCCACTAGAAATAATAGTAAAATTATGATTTTTTTTTTTATTTTTCTTTTGATAAAATTTTTTAAGATCAACTCCTAATTTAATTATTTTGATTTTCTTGTTACTAAAACCTTTTTTTATGAAAGTTTGTTTGGCAAATTTGCTTGGTACACAAATATAATCTGCTAAATCATATTCTTTTATCTCCTTTGATAATGTTTCCCTCGAAGGTAAGAGTGGTTTTATTCCCAATTTATTATATTCTTTTTTTAAGACATCGTGTTGAAATTTAATATGTGAAGAGCCTCGTTCTAAAACTTTTAATGTTTTTTTATTATTCAAACTTTTAAAAGTTTTTAATGAAAAACCAGACCAACCAACAAAAATATCGCATTTATATCTATTTATTTTTCTAGATACAAAATAATCATATAAATCATCATTATAATAATTGAATTTTGCATATAAATTTTTTGGAACAAAAAAGTCTATTAACTTTTTAAGTATTTCTTTAACTGGAATAGTTTGTATCTTGTGACTCGGAATTTTTTCTACAATTTTAAATTTTGGGTAAGATGTAAAAATAGCCTTTAAATATCCTTTTTTGCTAAGACCTTCTGCCAAATAGAAAGCATGAAATTTTCCACCAACAGATATTAATATTTTCATAAATAAATGGTTTATTTTTTTAATAGTTTCTTTACTCCTGCGAATACATGATTAATTCCTATTGTATTAATATCTCCTTCCAATCTAATAATGTAAGCATTATTGTTTAAAGGGAACCATTTTCCAAATACATCGTGGTTATTAAATAAGGAAATATTTTTTTTTTTGAATAATGTCGCTAAGTGCATACTTCCATTATCTTGGCATATATGTAGATTGGAGTACTTAATTATATTAATCCACTCATTAATGCTAGTATTTCCACATTTATTAATTACTCTTTTAGAAAATTTATATTTTATTTTATTTGCTAATTTATCCTCCTTTTTTGTTCCTGTAATAACAATTTTTATATTTTTATATCTCAAAAACAATCTTTCACATAACTTTATCCAATTATCACTTTTCCATCTCACAGGTTTATTATTTTTTATTTGATTGGGCAATCTACCTAGTGCAAACCCCCCTGGTGCAATAGTAAAGTATTTATTTTGTATCATTTTTTTTTCATCATACGAGTCTAAAAAAGAAAAATTACTAATTTTTTTAATATTTATATTTTTGAAAATTCTTCTTGTAATTTGTATTGTTTCGGACTCTTTTAAATAACTTTTTCTATTAAAATAATTTTTAAAGCCTATATATTCTGGAATACAAATAAGACGAAAAAAAATATAATGTTTCATGAGTGAAAAAAAATTATTGTATTCTTGTAAATAGATAAATTTGTTAAATTTTTTTTTTTTTAGCTGACAAATTATTTTTTTTAAATCTTTAAAACTTTTATATTTATTTTTTTTTATTAATATAAAATTATCGACTATTTTTTCGTTACCAATTTTTGAAGGTAACATGAATTTTTTTCTGTTTTGTATGGTAAGATACGAGATTTTAGAATTTATATATTTTTTTCTTAATAATCTTAATGCAGGAATAGAGATAAAATAGTCACCAAAATTTGAGTTTCTAAAAATTAATATCTTCATAAATTTTTTTTGATAATGATTTTTTTTTGAATAAATATTAAAAGGAATACAAGAATTAACAAAAAAAAGAATTTTTGAGGTATGGCACCAATTAATAAAGACAAATTAGACTCCATATAAAAAATTGGATAAAAGGAAGAAAAGGTGATTAGAAATAAAAAATTTTTTTTGTTAAAATTTAACTTACGTGTAATAATCCCAAAAAAACATCCAATTAAAAACATACCAATTATAACACCTTTTTGACCATAGTTTATATAAAACTCGTTAAGTACAGGTACATTCCATGATGTTTGTTTATCATCTGGGCTCAAAACTTCATAAACTATTCCAAAGTATCTTCCAAATTCTTCTTTAGGTTTTTCTGGCCAAACAGCTCTTGGTATTGGCTTAGTTATCAGTGGTATATAGGATTTTCCATTAAAGTAAGGAATTTTTTCAGGGGTAAGTTCTGTTATTATTATTAAAGAATTATAACTATGAAATAATCTTCTTAAGTTTGTACTTGAATATTTATATATGACGCTTTTATAACTTTCTTTCCAAATTTTTTTAAATGCTTTTTTGTTTGTAAATATAAATCTTTCAAAATAAGTTTTATTTTGAAGATTCTTTGTTAAATTATCTGGTATTGGATAATTATATAATGTTACTTTTCTGTAAAAGTCTTTATTTGTATTTAATAAAATAAAAATCAGAATAATTAAAAATATTTGGCCTAAGTAAAACTTTTTACTATACAAAAAATTTAGTAAATATAAGTAAAAAGCAATTAAAAAAGGCTTGGTCATCATACCAGTTAAAATTTCTTTATAAATTGGTATTAAACATAAAATTATTAAAGCAGATTTAATTAAGAAATTTTCTTTTTTTTTAAATATGTAAATATAAAAACATCCAATATAAAAAAAAAGTAAAGGATTTTTGGATTGATTTAATTTACTTAGAATATAGTTTTCATTAAAAAATATTATCAAAAAATAACCAATACAACTAATCAAACCCACTATCAAAACTTGATTAACATTTTCTTCTATTTTAAAATAATTATAATTAATTTCATTTTGTTTAAAATATTTACATATTAAAAGGTATCCCAAATTAAAAAATAGGAGTCCTAGGCTGTATAGTTTAATGGTAAATAATAATTCATTACCACTTGCTTCAATTAATTCTTGTTTTTCAAAAGTAAGTATTGCAGATAGTGTATCATGATCAGATCCTACACTAGATGTAAAAGATGACTGATCATAGATTATAGAAAGTGTATATGTTAAAAAGAAAAATAGGTGTGTGAGGTAAAATAAAGGAATTGTATTATTTTTTTTATAATTAACTAAATAAAAATAAATTGGAAATATATTTAGAAATATAATTAAAAAGTAAAAAATATTTATAACAATTCCGTCATTCTTAAAAACCGGAATTAATTGAAGTAAAAATACAATAATTAAAAAGTAACCTATTTTTAAATTATAATTTTTTTCTACTAATTCCATTTATCCTTTTTATAAGATATTTTGTTCTATTTATATAAGTGTGTTTTTTTGCAATTTTAAAACCACTTTTCCTTACTTTGTTTGCAATATTTGGGTTACTTAATATAAATTTTATTCTATTATTTAATTCAAATTTATTTGCGTACATAAAGCATGAAATATTTTCTTTAAAAAAATCATTTTGCTCTTTAGATCTTTGAGTTAACATTAATCCATTACATCCAGGTATTTCAAAGGTTTTCATATTATGAGATGTCAGATTTTGCTTTCTAAGAATATTAAGACTTATCTTGGAAGAATTTATAACCTCTAACAATTTTTTACCTTTTATGTGAGTTTTTGTGACAAAATTATGTTTTTTAAAGACATTTAACCTGTTCCAGTTGCCACCGTAAACAATCTTATTGTATTTAATGGAATTTATAATTTTTTCTCTTCTAATATCATAAGTTCCAAAAAACGTTAATAGATATTTGCGTTTATTAGTTCTTTTTATTTTAAAATTATTTAAATTATCATAAGCAAAAGGTAAATATATAATTAAGTTTTTTTTACATTTTTTTTCAATTTTTTTTTTTATTTTTTGTGACCAAATGCAAAGAATATCAAATTCCGACATAACACTCAAAAAGTTTTTATTTGAAATTGATGGATCTATAACATTGAATGGATCATCGGGAAAATAATTTATCCAAGTTGTTTTTTTTAAATTTTTAATCTTTTGAAATGTTTTTGTATCTAAATAAGTTCCTTTAAAAATAAAAATAAAATCATAAGTTTTATTATTATTTTTTAAATAAGAAATTATTTTAGATCGTAAAAAAAGATTATGAAAAATTGGGAATAAATTTTGAAATTTAGCTATAATCCTATTCTTAATATTGTGGTCAATCTTAAAAAAATCAACATTATGATTTAATTTTTTAAAAGCTTTAAAATAAGCATACTCTATCGCAGAATCTCCATCGTTACCAATTATCAGAATTTTCATTTTCATTTATGAAATATTTATCTGTCAATATTATCCAAATTAATAATTTGGTCGAAATCTCTAAGACTATTGATTCTATGTGTAATTGATATTAAAGATATATTAGGAAAATTCTCCACAATATTATTTATAATTTTATTTTCAGTTCCATAATCTAATGCACTTGTAGCTTCATCCATGATTAATATTTTTTTATTTTTATACAATGCTCTTGCAATACCAATTCTTTGCTTTTGCCCCCCAGAAATATTTATACCATTTTCACCGACTATAGTATTTAAGCCTTCATCAGATTTATTTATAAATTCATCAAGCTCAGCAAAAGTAATTACTTTTTTAAGTTTTTCTATATCAATTTCTTTTTCGTTTATATTGAAAGTTATATTATTTTTAATTGAATTGTTTATTAAAAATACATTTTGAGGAACGTGAGATATTTGGTTTTGCCAAGTATTTTTGAAATTTTCATTTAATTCATTTTCATCGATCAGAATTTTTCCAGATGTAGGTTTCAATAATCCCATGATTAAGTCAATAAAAGTTGATTTTCCAGATCCAGTTTTTCCTATAATCCCTATTTTTCTATTTAAATTAAATGACAAATTTAAATTACTCAATATTTCTCCATCTTTTTCTTTGTATGAAAAACTTAAATTTTTAAAGGTTATTTTCTTAAACTCTTTAATTGAAACTTCAAATTTTGGAGCACTTTGAAAACTTTTGGTTGCAGCTGACTTAAGATCATCCAAAACATCGACATTTCCTAATAACTGCGCCCAAGCTATATAAATATTATTAAACATTGGTAAAAGTCTATTTGCTGCATAAGCAAATACACCTAAGGAAATAATTATTTTACTGTTGTTATCAGCACTTTCTTCAAAAAAGATAGTGCAGAATACCAAAAGTAAAATAATACCTAAACTTTCTAGGATAATTTTTGGATAGCCAGCTATTGTTGAGATGTTAGCCTCTGCAAGTCTATATTTTCTCTCAGATTTAAAATATATATTAGAAAAAATATTGTGTATATTGGCTAAAATTATATCTCTTATATTTCCCAAAGCTTCCTGAAGAAATTTTATTCTATACTCTGAATATTTTGCAACAACTAAACTATTTCTTTTTAAATAATATTTAGAAACATTTGCAATTAATAAGTATAGTGATGATAAAGTTATCACTAAAATTACAGTCAGTGAAAAGTTATGAATTAGTAAAGCAATTAGTATACCAACTGTAATTATCACCCCAGAAAAAAAATTTAGTAGAGAATAAATTACACCACCAACTTTTCCATTTTTTTCTGTTACATTTGAAATAACAATATTTGTCCCATGCTTAATTAATTCGTTATAAGGTTGATTTATAGTATTTGCAAAAACTTTTGAGGCAATATCTGCTGATATTAATCCTGTAATTTGAAGAACAATTCTGAAAACAACCATTCTTATTATTGCAGCTAGAATTAAAATAATTGCAAATAGAAGAATTATATATGTTCTTATATCATCTACATCGCCAAATATATTATTTATTAATTTTATAAAAAAATTTGAACTCGATTGAAAATCATAATTAATAAATATTGAAATTAATGGAACTATGCTTCCAATACTTAAAAATTCCATAAATGATGAAATGGTCATTAAGATTAATAAAATATTAATTTTAAGTCTTTTGCTTTTATCAAGTGAAAGAAAAAAAAATTTTACTAATTCAAATAATTTTATTATCATATTATAATTTATAATTATTATTTATTATAATTAAATTTTCACCACTCAGAATTAAATCTTTTTTCATTTTAGATATAACTTTCAGTAAATTTTCAGAACAATTTTCTCCAGGCAACATCCAGTCATGGATTTCAATAATAATTACTTTAAATTCTTGAATCCAATTAGTGTTTTCACTAAATACATCTTTTTCAAAACCTTCAATATCAAATTTAATTAAAAATGGTTTGAGATTACTTTTTTTATATTTAATAATTTTTTCGATAGTTACTGTTTTTTTATTTCCAACTTCAATTCTTTTGATCTTATATGCTCTGTTGTCATCATGGGTGTTTATAACTTCAAAAAAAATTTCTTTTGAGGAGACAGCTGATTTTATATTTTCAAAATCAGCAGATCGACAATTTTCAGAAAGTAATAAAAAATTATTATCGTCAGGCTCTATATTAATTACTGCACTATTATCAACCAATTTTTTGAAATACATTCCGCTACAACCAATATTTGCTCCACAGTCAATGATTAAAGGCTTTAAATTTTTTTTTGTAATATTTGAAATAATATCAGCAATTTTATCTGATATTTTTAAATCTTTTATGTTGTAAAAATCTTGTCCAAAAATTTCGAATACTGTGATAATATCATATTTATTTCTAATTTTTATAGAGAATACTTTTTTTTTATTTTTATCAAATATTAAAGTTTTTTTAAATAAAACACTAATAAAAGCTGGTATTAAAATTACAAATGGTTTTTGTTTTGAAAAATTTAAACAAAAGTAAAATATGAATTTTAAAAAATTTGTAACGTAAAAAAATTTCATCTGATTATTGAAATAACTTATATGTTTTTTTAAAAAAAGAAATTGGATCAATGAAAGAGTATTTTATTAAATATTTCATTCTATAAGGCCATAAATAATTAATTCCTTTATAATGATTTTTAAAAACATAGCTGTCTGCAATTTTATTTACTTCTATTTTTTTGGGTGCGTAATATGGTTTTTTTATTTTAGATATTTTATATTGAAAATCGTGAAAACTACTACTTGTATGAGTTGCCTCTTTGGTAAATCCAACATTAAGAACTAAATTTTTTTTTGGTGTAATAATTAGTTGATTATTTTTCCATATACCTAACATCCATGGATATGCCCAACTATCTAGTTGTTTATGATATACATTGTTAAAGATTTTTTCCCAATATCTTTTTTCAATATTATAATTAAAATAATTATTCCATGATTTTGAAGATTTGTATCTTTTCCAAAATTTAATATCTTTGTCGTATTTTTTCCAAGTTCTCCTCCATGTTGCCCAACCCCAACAGTGAGCATACTTTGAATAATAAAACGTCTCTTTTATATTAATTTTATTTTTAAGAAAATTATTTCCTGTTATGCCACCAATTTTGTTTTTTTTTTTATATTTGATTAGTGCCCACTCTGAAAATATAAAAAAATCCTGACTTGGTTTACAATCATCTTCAATAATTATACCTTTATCAACTTTAGAAAAAAACCATTCTAATCCTTTTGAAACACCCAGCTTACAACCATTATTTGTACTCAGAAAATTTTTATGTAAATTACATTCCCAATCAATATTTTCTATATTCTTTTTTACATCATGGCATTTAATAATATCAGTCCGATTTGTTTTTGGCCCGTCAAATGATACATAAATATTTTTAGCCTTAATTTTTCTCAATAAATTGATAAGCTTTTTTAAATATTTTGATCTATTATAAACTAATATTAAAATGGGAGTTTTAAATACTTTTTTCATAAATTAGATAATTTTTATTAAATATTGATTCTCATTTTTCAAATAATTTTGAGTTAAATATATGATCTTTTTTATATCATTTGTTTGAATCCTAAAAATTTATTGGACTAATATATTAATTTTTTACTAATCTATGATGTTAATCAATAAATTATTGTTAAATAAAGTAATATGTTTAACTCAAATATTTTTTTTTTAATGTAGAGCTCCAATTTTTTGAATAATTTAGATTTTTATCATCAATGAAGACATCATATCTTGGTTTACCCATAATTAGCTTATTAAATTTTAGTTTCCACTTTTTTAATTGATTAAATGTATTTCTATATCCCATTCCAATTGCTCTTTTTTTATTAGAATTTGTTCTTCCCATATATCTGGATGTATAAATTTTAATAAAATAACCTTTTTCATATAACTTGTTGATTATAAAAATATTTTTTTTTATAGGAATTGATTTCGAGTAGTCATTTGAGATTGTTCTACAAATAGTGTTATCTATATCGAAACAGAAAATGACTTTTCTTGATTTATATTTCTTTAAGGTTTTATTGTCCGTAATATTTTTTTTTACCATTTTTTCTTAGATAATGGAAGCTGGCTAAGTTTTTTGAAATTCTTGGGACTTTTAAAAAAAATTTAGTTTTAAAATACAATTTACATATATATTCTATTGCAATTAAATTATGTAAAGCTTCTTTTTCATTTTTTCCCCAAGCAAAAACTCCATGATCTCTTAATAAAATTCCCGGATAGTTTATTTTTGTTTTTTTAAGTCTTAGTAGGATACTTTGTGCAACTTGGTACTCATATTTACTTTCATTTACTTTTTTGATCTTGTTTGATAAAGGTAATTTTCCTTTAAAAAAATCTGCATGAGTTGTACCATAACACTCAGGTTCAATATTTAGTTGGGAAACTATTGTAGAATATTCACAGTGAGAATGAATTATACAATTTATATTTTTTAAATGTTTATATAGTTTAATATGAATTTCTGTGTCGACACTGGGTTTATTTTTTTTAAATTTTTTCAACTCAAAATTATTCATGTCGACTTCAACAATATTTGATAACTTACATTTTTTAATATCTGTGCCAGATGCTTTAATAAATAATTTTTTAGCTTTTCGATCAATTACACTTGCATTTCCAAAATTCAAAATGCTTAAATTATTTTGATATATTTCTTTATTGATTTTTAATGATCTTTGTTTAAAGTTTTTTTTCATTTTCACTACGATTTACCAATTTTGAATTTATAATTTTTTCCATCGTGAATAATAATTGAGTCTTTATCATTATCCTTAGTTGACATCTCAACTATTTTACTATCTTCCCTTGCCATTCTCATATGAATTGTTCCTGGCATCATTAAAAAACTATTATTTTTTTTTAATTTTATTATAGCATTTTTTGCTCTTCCATATCGAATTCCTAAATCCAATTGACCTTTATCTAAAAAATAGTTTTCTTTTTTATGTATATGAAACTCCATACTGCTTTGTGTATTTCTATTCATATTAATAATTTTGATTGCTCCTTTATCAGTGTTGACTAAATCTAAAATTTCACCCCAATACTTTTTTTTTATATTGTAGTTTATCAAAAATACATTGGTTGCAAGCAATTTTGTGATTTTAAATATTTTCGGGCTGTTTACTTTCCTAAAAAAAAACATGTAAAAAGAAATATCATTATATGATTTTATATAAGCATTATTTTTGCATGATATTAAACTTTTGTTATTATATATTCTTTTGTTAATTTCTAAAAAACCTTCTTCAATAAATAAGTAAAAATTTTTTTCTTTTATTAAAAAATTTTTTTTTTTTTTCATATATATTTTCATATATGAAAACTCAATTTCAGAGCAGATTTTGGAAATTTGAAAAAACAGTTTCTCATTTTTGTTAATAACTTTTTTATTATTTATTTCTTTTAAATTTTTTCCAAACATTACTTTACTAATAAATTTTTTGTTTTTAATTTTCCAACAATTTTTAAGTAGGCATACTTGTTAGCCTCTGATAGTCTTTTTTTTATGTCATATAAATATAATGTCACAAATTTTGCTATAAAAAAATCACCTGCACCAATTGTATTTACATTTTTTAAAACTTTATAAGCTTTAGATCTAACGAAGCATTGCTTATCAGAATATAAACATCCGCTTTGCCCCAATTTAACAACTAATTTATTTATTCCAATTTTATTTTGTAAAGTAACAATTGCTTTTTTTAAATTTAAATTTCTTATCTTGTAAATTTTAAACGATTTAAACAATTCCCGTTCATTTAAAAATAAGTAATCTATTCCTTTAAATTTTAATAAATCTGGATCTGTTGAAGTTGACTGTTGATCTAACAAAATTTCAATATTTTTTGACTTTAAAATCTTAATTACTTTTTTTGTAAATTTCTCAGTGAATATACCATTTCTATAATCACTTAATAAGACAATAGTTCCACTTTTTATTTTATTAATTTTTTCTATTAATAAACTTTGAAATCTTAATAAAAATTTTTTTGATTTTTTGACATCATTGATTTGTAATATCAAATCTTTTTTTTCCCAAAACCTTTTTTTTTCAAGCTTGTAAAGACCATCAAAAATAATATTTTTTCTATCACTAGCTGAAATTATATTTTTATTTGATTTGTGAGAAATAGAAAAGAAATCTAAGTTTTTGTGTATTTGTTTCAACGCACTGTAAACCATACCAGCTCCACCAAGATTAAATTTGGTTTTTAACAGTATACTTTTAGGTGAATTAAATTCAGCTGCCTTACCCTGTCTTTTAATAATATAATTCTTATCAAGAACTATTTCACCTACTAATATAATTTTTCTTTGCACTTTTTAGTTTTCTAATTTTTTTTATTGTGGACGAGGTAGAATAACCTTTCTTTATTGGAAAAATTTTAATTTTAATTTTATTTGGAATTTTATCATATTCTCTAATTTGATTTATTGTAAATTCCGATCCTTTTACAATAATATCTGGATTAACTTTTTTAATAATTTGTATAGGCTTAATATCATCAAATATTATAACCTCATCTACAAAATTTAATTGCATTAATAAATTTTTTCTATCAATTTGATTATTTATAGGTCTATTGTTTCCCTTTAACATTTTAACTGATCTGTCAGAATTAAGGCCAATTATTAATTTTTTACCTAACAACTTAGAAAATTTAAGTAACTCGATGTGTCCTGAGTGTAAAATATCAAAAACTCCATTAGTAAAAACTAATGTTTCTTTTTTTTTATATGGTTCTATTTTTTCAATTCTTTTAACATGTCTACCCATTCCAAATTTTGTACTCAACCAACTACTTAATAAATTTAAATTAATCTTGTCATTATTTATCCATGAACCTAAGCAAATTATATTTGAATTATTATGATCTCTACTATTAATTGCAGACAACTGGTTGTGAACTATAGCAGCTCTGACGTTACTGAATTTATTTGCAGTTATTGACATTCCGATACCTGTGCCACACACTAAAATTCCATATTGTATTTGATTTAAAGAGACTATTTTTGCAAGTTGCGATGCATAATCAGCATAATCAACTATTTCATTGGAGTGGGGCCCTAAATCAATAAAGTTGAAATTTTTTGAAAAAGTTTTTTGAATTTTATTTTTTAATTTAATACCATTATGATCTGAAGAAATTAAAATATTATTTTCACCTTTCATTTTTAAAAAATAAATTTTGCTTTTTCGCTATCTTCAATAAATGCTTTTACTGTTTTAATTGATAATTCCTTTGCTGATTGACCAAAACTTTCAATTTTAAGAACCATTTCAGGTGGAACAGTGATGATATGACACTTAATAAATTTTGATTGTGTATAGTGAAAAGCTTCTCTCGTGCTTGCCCAAAGTATTTCTACATTTTTATATCTTTTTGATATCCCTATACATTTTTTAATAATTGAAATTGGATCTTTTCCAGCATCTCCTATTCTTCCAGCAAATATTGAAATTATTACTTTTGATTTTTTATCTATTTGATTTAAAATTTTTTTTGTTTGTTCAACACTAAATACAGCAGTTATATTAATTTTAATTTTTTTTTTATTTAAAAATTTTATTAATTTTCCTTGAAATTCACCCTTTGAATTAATAACTGGAACTTTTACATATATATTCTTCCCCCATTTACTTATTTTTATGGCTTGTCTTTTCATATTCTCATAGTCATCTGCTAAAACTTCAAATGAAACAGTTTTATTTGAATTTTTGAGAAGTTTTGCAATTTTAATACAGTATTTTTCATAATTATTTGCTCCTGCTTTTTTCATCAAACTCGGATTTGTTGTAAACCCTTTGATAATACTTTTGTTTCTGAAAATTTTTATTTTATTATACTCAGCTATATCACAATAAATTTTTGTCATAATATCTTATTATATATTTTTTCTTTGACTGTCTACATTTTTACAAATTTTGAAATATTTGATTTAATTATTTTAAATTCTAAACATATAGATAATCTTTAAATTATAGAATATAGTTAAGCGATAATCCTAAATTAAAATTTATTTATGAATAAAATCAACGATATAACTTTTAGTAAAAATTATATAAAGGACATAATTAAAATTTTAAATCAGGAAAAACACTATCATAAAAAATTAAGCCAGCTTAAGAGAAATATATCTAAACTAAATAAAATTAATAAAAAAGTAATGTTTGTTGGAAATGGAGGAAGCGCCTCAACTTCCAGTCATGCGTCTGTGGATTTAACTAAAAATGCCAAAATTAAGTCTATAAATTTTAATGAAGCGAATTTGATTACTTGTTTTACAAATGATTATGGAGCAAAAAATTGGGTTAAAGAAGCAATCAATTTTTATGGGGATGAGGGGGATATGCTAATAATATTTTCTTGTTCTGGAAATTCTGCAAACCTTGTTAATGCAGCTAAATTTTCTTTGAAAAAAAAAATTCGGTTAGTTACATTCACTGGCAAAGCAAAGGATAATAAAATAAAAAAAATAAATAAAAATGGATTAAACTTTTTTGTACCATCAAAATCTTACAATCAAATTGAAATAATTCATCACATATTAATCTTACTTTTAATTGACTTGTGCATTGGTAAGAAGAATTATTCTGTGAGTTAATATACAGATATACTAGTAAATTTAGTGAATAATATTATTTAATAAATTGTGAATATTTTTTAAAAAATTTATTATATAAGATAAAGATTTTAGTAAAATTGAAATTAATAAATTAAAAAATTTACTTAACAGATTAAGATCATAGTACTTTAGATGATATCGATATAATATAGTATCTTTAAATTTAAATGAATTAATTGTCTTAATATTTTCTTCTTTAAAAAAAATAGGAAGAGAATCAGTGGGACAAATTGGGTATGAATGTAGTTTATCCTTTAATTTAGTCATTTTTATTGCATTTTCATAACTAGACACAAAAAATATGTCATAGATTTTATTACCTGTTTGTTTAGGATGGTTTACTAAATGCATCAAATCTTTATTTAAGTTATTTAACTTTATTTTTTTTTTCAGGAACAAATCAAATCTTGCTTGTATAACAAAATCGTAGTTAATTAAATTTTGTAATTTATATTCTTGAAGTAATTCTAATGATTTTATTTGACTGTGCCATCTGCTTTTAGTTCTATATATAAAATTTTTATAATAATTTGTTGGAGATATATTTTTAAATTTTAAATCATTTACCTCGTGATAATATTCTATAAATTCTAGTGAATATTTGCTTAAATCACTCTCAAAATCAATCTGCTTTTCAATAATATGATTTTTTGGTCTATATAAACTTTTCACATCTTTGTCATATTGTGAACTCCATGTATGGAAAAAAATATCAGCATCGTATAAATTTAATAAGTTATTTTTGTAAGTATCAAAACAAAAGTTTGGATTTATAATATCATTTGATGTTTCAATCGGTTTATTTTTAAACCCTATAGAACCAAATAAACAGAGAGCTATCTTAATCATTAATAAAAATTACTATTTTAAATAAACTCAAATTATTTTTTTAACAAATTTATATAAATTTTCTTCATTAAATAAATATCCTTTTATCTTAGACTTTTTAGCGAATAGCATATCAGTTTTTTGGTCTCCGATCATAAATGATTTTTTTTTATCTATATTCCATCTTTTCTGTGCCAATTTAAACATTCCATTATTTGGTTTTCTTAATGAACTAACTTTTTTATACTTTTTTATAATCCCATCTACATGAAAAGGACAAAAATAAATTGCATCAACTTTCACTCCAATTTTTTTCATCTGTTTATAAATATATCTATTGATTTTATGTACATCTTTCATTGAAAAGTAAGCTCTAGCTACACCAGATTGATTAGTAACAATTATTATTTTAAAATTTTGACTTTTAAGATATTTCAAAGCTTTTTTTGCTCCTGGAAGCCATTTAAAATCTTTTATCTTTCCAATATAGCCATTATTTATTTTTGATGAGTTTAACACCCCGTCTCTATCAAAAAAGGCGATTTTGTCTAATTTTTTTTTTCTTATATTCAAAATTGATCTCTATTTACAAAAATTTAATAACTCAATATTTAATTGTTTTATCTTAAAGCTTTATATAATTTTAGTTTACCTAGGTAATATAAAAAAATTGAATATGGATAGTGGTGGAGGCCTGCAATATTTAAAAAAATCAAAGCTGTTAAAATATTTACCTTGGTTTCAGAAAAATTATTTTTTTTAATGAAGTTAAAAAAAACTTTTTGACAGTTCTTGTTAGTAGTAGATTGGCTAAAATTCAACTTAATATTATTTTTTTTTATATTGATAGAAAATTTTTTCTTAACAACAATATTATGATCAATAATTAAACCATGATTTATTTTAGCTAAATCGTAATAAATATCACCATAGTTAATTAGACCCGAAAAGTTTTCTCTCCAGTCAAGCAAAGTAATTTTTTTTTTATTTTCAATTATATTTTCAAAATGTAAATCACCATGAAAATTAACTGGTAAACCGTCATTTATTTCTTTCCAATTTATTTTCTTAAATAATGAAGAAATTTTTTTAATAGTATATCCATTTATCTTTTCAGTTTTGTCCTTTAAGTTATTTTTTTCATATAAATAATTGATCCTTGTTAATGTTTTCTCATAATAAAAACTATTACACTTTTGTTGAAAAATTGAATGTTGTGATTTATTCAACTTTTTTTTTTTCCAAAAATTTTCGACTAACCAATTTAATAATAAATTAAATTTTTGGGGTTTTCTGTTTATATTCGAGAATACTTTACCTTTTATATACTTATAAACATAAAAATATTTTCTTCGATCAATAATTTTTGGGACGTAGTTCTTTAATATTTTAGATCTAGCAACTCTATTATTAATTATTTGAGGATTTACAAAAAATTTGAAAACTTTGTCATTTTTAAAAAAAATACCTTGATCATTTTTTGGAAGAATATTTTTTTTGATAAAATATTTTTCTGCTTTTTCTTTTGTTTCTTTACTGCCAATATCAAACCAATTATTGATAAACTTGAAATTTATTTTATTTGGATCTAAAGCTCTAAGATAGGCTAATTCTCCCTGATTTAACTTATCTTTTAAGATTGTTTTTTTGAACTTTTTTATATTTGAAATAAACGCTACCCCGGTATAATTAAATAGGTCTTTTCTCAAATAACTCAATTTGTTATGTATTTTTTTTTTATTATTTTTTAATTCGACAGTAGCATACTTCATACTGTCAGGATTCCCCCTTTGTAAAAACATGGTATTGTTTTTAATATTTCTAAAAAAATTTTTATCAGTAAATATTGAGTCATTGGCATGAAAAAAAAAAGGCTTATTGATCGATTTTAAAGATTTTTTCAGTGATAGTGTAAGTCCAGATCCTGGGCCTTCAAAATTTGATACTTTTATAATTTTTATATTTTTTTTTGGATATGCTAGTTTTAAATATTCCTCAATTTGATCACCTTTATATCCTGTTATAATTATAAATTTGGTATTCGAGGGATATGAGTCTATAATTTTTGAAATTACTGGTGTGTCACCCACCTGTATCATAGCTTTGTTGAAATATTTGGTGTTTAAATCTAATCTTGATCCAATTCCTGCAGTTGGAATAATTACTAGCATGTAAAGTATAATTCTATATATTATTTTTGGTTATATTCAAATTTATAATGATTAAAGATACATTTTTAGGAATAGGCCCAATGAGTTTAGAAGTGATTGACTCGTTAGACTATTTTTCTAAAAAATTTAAAAAAAAGATTATGTTAATTTGCTCAAGAAATCAAATTGAGTCAGATAAACTTGGCTCTGGCTATGTTAATAATTTTTCTACAAAACAATTTTCTAAATATATAAAAAGTAAAAAAAATAAATTTCTTATAATGAGTAGGGATCATTGCGGACCATTTAAAAGAGATGGGAGAGGGAAAAAACTAGACCAAGAGATTCAAAATTGCAAAATCTCTCTCTCCGACGATATCATGAGTGATTTTAAAATCCTTCATATAGATACTTCTGAGTGTGGTGAGGCAAAATATGAGGTTGCCCAGGAATTAATGGATTTTTGTAATAAGAAAGCTGCAAACTTAAAAAAAAAAATATTTTTTGAATTTGGTTGTGAAGATCACGGAGTTCTAACAAATTTTAAGAAATTTAAAAAAGATGCAAAATTTTTTAGTAAATTTGAGAATAAACAATTTATAGTTTGTCAAACTGGATCATTGGTAAAGTCAATTTTTCAAGTAGGTCAATTTGATATCGATACAGTTAAGATAATGAAAAAAATTGCAGACGAATATGGAATTTTGTTAAAAGAACATAATTGTGACTATTTAAATTTTAATCAAATTGCATTAAGAAAAAAATATGGAATTAATTCAATAAATATCGCTCCAGAACTTGGAGTTATTCAAACAAATTTAGTATATACACTATCTAAAAATTTCAATATGGATAGTGATATTGAAAATTTTAAAACGTTTGTATTAAAGATGGGCAAATGGAAAAAATGGAATTATAACAACGAAAACAATTTGATAAAATTTTTGTCAGCAGGGCACTATCACTTTAACGATAAAAAATTTAAATTATTATTGAAGAAAATTAATAAAAATTGTGATTTTCAAAATATAATGAATAAGGAAGTCGAAAAATACCTAAAAAGGCTAATTTTTAGTTAACTCTCATATAATCATCACTAATCCTAATTACATCTTTTAATTCTGGAGTGCTTGCTTCCAGATAAACAGTATCAACAATAGCCTGCATTCTATGAATTGTGCCTGGTTTAATGGTAATTGTTTTTTCTTTATTGAAAACTTTTGATTTTAAATTTGTCTCTTTTTTTCCATAATAGATTTTTAATTTACCTTTAACTATATAAATTGTTTCTATTTTTTTTTTATGAAACTGCAAACTACATCTATGACCTTTTCTCATAAACAATTTTTTAAACATATACTTTTTATTCTTTTCAACTAAAACTTCATAACCCCAGGGTTTTTTTATTTTTTTCATAAATACTTAATTCTAACCTAAATATGCTCTAATTTTTTTAATTTTATATTTTTTGTTAAACTCTAAAATATCAATTACATTTAGTTTTTTTTTATTAAGTCTAATTGTAATAAAACAAACAATACTATAATTATCAATAAAAATAGAGTTCTTAAAATTGACTGAAATTTTTTTAAACTTTCTAAAAATCTTTGAGTTAAAAATTAATACTTTTTTTTTACCTACCTTAAAATTATCCCAATCTTTTAAAACTATATTTGAGGCAAATAAATGATCTAAATTTTGTATTTTTTTTGTTTGGAAATAATTAAAATAGTTTTTTGATATATTATAAATTTTATTTTTTGACATTATATTTAATTTTCATAATACAATTATATTAATTTTTAAAGTTTTATATTCTAGAATTTATTTCACTTTTAATTCGTTTGACAGCATCCTTTCCAAAATAATTTATATGATTTTTAAATTTATTTCTTATTTTTTTACTTAATAATCTTCTTTTTTTATGGTCTTTTTTTAAAATAATTATACTTTTCTTTACCTGTTTAATTGAACTTAAAAGTAAAGGTGGATTGTAATTTTTTAAATCCTCAACTTTTTTTTCAAATCTTAAACCTTTGCCAAATAATATTGGAATTACCCCAACAGATGCAGCTTCAATTACTGTTGATGAATATTGAGTAAAAACTATTGAACATTCATTGAGAGTTTCACCCATCGAAAATTTTTTTGGTTCATGAATAATTACTTCATCTAAAAATTTCATTTTTTTTAAATCATAATGGTCTCTTTTATCTGTGGGGTGAGGTCTTATTATAATTTCTTTGTTAAATGTTGCACATAACCAATTAATTAATTCTTTAAATTCATTATCAAGCTGAGAATAAAATTTATAATTTTTGCTTTGTAATAATATTCCTATTTTATTTTTGAATAATTTTTTTTTTTTATAAATAGAAGCATCTCCTACGACTTTTATAACTTTCTGATTAGGACAGATTTTTTTGTAAATATTCTTGTAATGTTTTCCCCACACCAATAGTTTAGTTTGTTCCATATTGTGAAAACCTGCTTTTTGAAAAGACTCTAGATCTGTAGCTGTTTGAATATTAATAGATTTAAAACCAATTTTTTTTGATAATAAATACAACATGTCATGATCCCATGCATCACCCTCAAAAGATACAATAGTCTTAGGTTTTATTTTTGTTATTGATTTTTGTAAAATAAAAAAATTTAACCACATTTTATGAATTTTTAAATAATCATTATCTGAATAAGTTTTAATAAAAAAATTTTTTTTTTTTGTAAAAAGATAGGTAAATTTTTTAAATATTGAGAATTTTGTAAAAATTTTTTTTTTTTTTGAATAGATTGTTTCACATAAATTATTTTTAGTTGCGTTTTGCCCCAAAACATAAAAAAAAACGTTATTAAGATTTTTTAAGGGTTCATTTTCCTGATTATCAAAAAAAAATACTAAAGTTTTTATGATTATTCTTAGTAAATATGTTTGGAAATTATAGATAAATTTATTTTTTAAAATCAAAAGAGTTTTTGATTTATATTTTTTCAGAAATATTTCTGCTATTTCAATTTCTTCTAATGATACAAATTTGTATCTTTTGAGTAATTTTTTAGAATATAAATGTAAAACAAATCTACAAAATTCTTTTGATCCAGACAATTGTCCAAATAAACCTCTAATAAAACAATTAGTAAAATCATAATCACTTTGCTTAAGAATTTTTTTATAATTTTTTTTTGATACTAAAGTTTTTGAGCAGATAAGAAGATCTTTTTCAAATCTGGAAGAATATGTCATTTTTCTTAAATTAAGGTAAATATGTATAGTTGATTATGTAATATATATAAATTTTTTTATGAAAATTGCATTATGTTTATTTGGATCAATTGGATCTATTTTTAAAGCAAAACGAAATCTATCTGATAATTTTTTAAATCCTGAAATTTATTTCAAAATATTAAGCAAAATATAGTAGACAAATATGAGGCTGATTTTTTTTTTCATATATGGAAAAATAATTATAGTCATAATTTAATCAAACTATATAATCCAATCATTTAAAATCGAAAAAAACAAATTAATTTTGAGCCAAAGCTTTTAAATTATTCTTTAAAGTATATTAACTGTTATTATGATGTTGCAAGACTAAAAGAATATGATCAGGATCCAAAGATTGTAGATGAAAATTTAGCCTATGGAGCACATAGCAGAAGGCATAGCCAAACAAAATTATTAAATGTTCTGTAAAATTTTAGCAAAAGGAATAAAGTTAAATACGATTTTGTTATTCAATCAAGATTTGATTTAATCATAATCAATTTACCTAATCTCAAACATCTTAATAAAAAGAAAGTTTATTTAGTTAAAAAAAATATTAAATCACCATATTCATTATATGATATTTTTTTTATATCTAATTTCCAACTAGCTCAAAAAATAAAGAATATAAAAAAAATTATATGATTATTCAATTGATCCCTCTCAGGTATTATATTTTTTCTTTAGAGACGAAAAATAAATTATCAAAACAATATTGAGTTTAAAGATATAATTTTATATCGATACTCGATTAGAAAAAATAGTTTATTTAAAAAAATAATTTTTTTGTTTATATTTTGTCCATTAAATTTATTTCTTTTATTTTTCAAAAAAATCCATAAAACTATTAATAAATTTCTAAATCATGAATAAACTGGCGCACCTTATCGAGTTGATCTACCGTAGAATATTAAAATATAATTTAAAATTGGTAATTAACAATTTAGTTTCAAAAAATGAATTTGAAAAATCATCTGAATATAAAAAAATTACTGACGAATTAAAAAATAATGGCTTTGCAAAAATTGAAAATTTTTTTTCAGAAAGTAAATGTAAAGAAATTATAAACATTGTTGATATTTATCTTAAAGAAAATGATCATAAAATTTGGAGAGAAGATAATAATAATTGTGATTTAAGATTATTTGGTGCAGAAAAAATCGATAGATTAATTTATGAATACTACAATAACGAAAAAATATTAGAAATTGGGAATTTACATGTTAAAAGTTCATTAAAAAATATATATACTCTAGCTGGTAAAACATCATTTGTTGAAGATAATAATTTTGGGTCTGGTGGTGGATGGCATAGAGATTCAATAAATCCATCCTTCAAATCAATGCTTTATCTTACAGATGTGAATTCTGGAGATGGAAATTTACAGATTATTAAGGAAAGTAATAGGTTTAAAAGTATTATAAAATTAAATAGTGAAGTTAATAAAAAATTATTAAATACCAGGTTTCAAAATGATGAAGTCGATTACTTAATTAAAAAATTTAATTTAAAAATTTATAATATATATGGAAAGGCTGGATCATTAGTTTTATTTGATGGCTCTTATATTCATAGAGGAACACCAGTCATAAATAATACTCGTTATGCTTTAACAAATTATTTTTATTTAAACATAGATGTAAAAAAAGTTAAATATCCGTCTCCGATGGTATAATTTTAGATATTATTAAATTTTTTGGGCTTTTTCCAAATCATTTGCAGTGTCAATATCAATGTTTCTTGAATAGCTTTGTATCTTGATTTTTTCAAATCCATTTTTTTTAAAAGTTTTAAACTTTTTTAATACATCGACAGGGGACAAATATAAAGAACCATTTATTTGATTTTTTTTAAATTTATAAGTTTTTTTAGAACAAACACTTATGACTTGCTTATCTTTTTTTTTATAAATTTTAACGGCCTCTATAACGTCTTTCTGAAATCTAAATGGAGATGTTGGTTGAAATAAAAAAATTGCATCAATATTTTCAAATTTATTTTCATACCAATTTAGAGCATGAATCGCGGCTAGCTCAGATGATATATTTTTTCCACTTAGTCGTTTAGGTCTAATCCAAGGAGATAAAAAACGATAAGGTCGTGCATAATTTTTAATTTTAGCTGAGTCTGTAGAAACCATTATATTAACGAATAGATTTCTAATGGCCTTTTTTTTTAATAAATCGAATGTCCACAAAATAAGAGGTTTATTTTTAAGTTTAAGTATATTTTTATTTCTTAATCTTTGAGAGTTTTTTCGTGCAAGAACTAATGCTAGTATTTTTTTCATGAAAATATTTAAATTATTTTTCTGTATTTAATTCATTAAAATTTTTCAGCTCCATTGATTGAAAATCAGAATGTAATAATCTCCATGAGTTATTATCCAGTACTTCTGAAGAAAGTAAATTTCTTAAATTTTCCAAATCTATAAATTTAAAAAAATAAGCGAATGGGTATAATATAAACAAAGGGACATGAATTTTAAGAATTTTCTTATTCAATTTGCTTGCAAAAATTTCTATTAATCTTTTAAAGGTTATGATTTCAGGGCCCCCAATTTCTATTGTTTTATTATAAATATCTAATTGTAACATCTTGTAAATTATATAATTTATATCATTTATGTAGACTGGTTGTCTTGTCTGATGTCCAGATCCTATAATAGGCACAACTCTAAAATAACTAATAATTTTTTTCAAAACATTCAATGGTTGTTCTCTTGATGACTTAAATTTAATTTCATAAGGATTTCCAAATACTAGAGCTGGCCTTACAATAAGATAATTTGAAACCTCTTTTTTAATAAGTTCTTCGGATATGATCTTGGATTTTTTATATTCACTTTCAAATTTAAAATTGACCTGTGAACTTGAAATAAAAATGAGTAAAGAATTGTTTTTTTTTACATAATTAACTACATTTTCAATCATTTGTAGGTTTTTTTTTAACTTGTCTTTTCCAGCAACTACTGAAGAGTACAAGAATACAAAGTCATATTTTTTAAATTCATCTATTTTTTTTCTATCAAGTAAATTACATCTTTCAAAGTTTTCATTATTATTTTCTGCCGAATAATAAGTACCAGTTACTTTTTCATTTTTTTTTTGTAAAAATTTATACATTTGAAATCCTAGATAACTTGAGGCACCCAAAATAAGATAACTTTTATTTTTCATAACAAAATAATCATTTTATTAATACATAATTTAAAGAGAAAAAAAACAAAGTTGAATAAATACTTAAAATGAGTTTTTATTAAAATAATAATTAAGTGAATATTCTTACTATTTTTTTGATTTCTTAACTTTTTTTTATAATTGTCTCTGCTATTCGATATGAGTTGCTCATAGATAAGAATGTTGGTGGTGTTGAAGGAATTCTTTCTAAAGATGAACAATCTGATATGTATATATTTTTATAAGGATATAGTATTCCTTCATTACTTGTTTTACCAATAATTTCATTTTTACTTGGTGGTAAGGATGAGCCAAAATGCTGACTGACACCTATTTTTGATTTAATAAAGATGGGTAAAGGAAAAGACTTGAGTTTATTTGCAAATTTTATCAATTTAAAAAAGATTTTTATTATATATTTAATTGAAAAATTTTTATTTTTTTTTGGTTTTATAAAAAAAGATTCTTTTTCTTTGTTATATGATATTTCCATATGATTACTTATCTCTTCAGGGAAATAAACTACTCCAATCATAATTCTTTTCAAAATAAAATTAAAATTTTTAATTAGGAATTTAGCAAAACTTTTTGGAAATAAATTATTGATGGTATCTCTTAATAAAAGCACTGAATGATATAACTGTAAATGGAAAGTGTTTTGATTTATTTCTGTCTGTAAAAATATCTGGGATAATCCTATAGTATTTTTTTCTTCATCTTTTTTCGAGCTAAATGATGTAAAATATAAAAAAAAATATTTTTGTGAGTCTTTTATTGTCAAAGTTTTTTTTTCATAAGACGATAAAAGTTTAAGGGCTAACTTTGAAGTATTAATACTTCCTGCTGCAATAATAACTTTATCAAAACAGAGCTCTATTTTTGAGTTATTTTGTGTGCTGTTTCCGAATACTCTTACTCCTCTTTCATCTTCATCTACCTTGTTTATTAATGTATTTTCAATTAAATTAATTTTATCTTTAATTTTATCTATATAACTAAAAGCATTAAATATTGAATTATTAAAACATCCATACATTTCTAATCCAGAATTTACATTTTTAGGATCTTGATCAATTTTATCAGTTTCAATTGCAAGTTTTGAATATCCTAATCTAAAATTATTTTTAAATGCATGCTTATATTTATTATAATATTCCATTATTTTATTTGCTTGAGAGCAGTATTTTAGAGAGTTTTTGTTATATTTAAAATTGTAGGGGGATTTAAAATCTATATCATCGCTGTATCCCGAAATTGGAAAGATTGATGAAATTTTATTCAATGTTGCACTTAATTTGTATATAGAGGGATAAATATTTAAATCATTATTTGATAGTCCTGTAACATTTGCTCCCCATACATTTGATAATCCTCCAAGTGAATGTGATACATCAAATTCTATTTCTTTTGACATGCTTAGGTCATTTTCAACATCATTATAAACATCTGATTTGCCAAAAAATAATTTTTTAGGCATTAATTGTTTTGTAGAAAATTTTTTTTCTTCCCAAAATTTATGTTGTTGATCTCTATTTAAACTTTTTAAATAATTTTGCATTTTTATTATATCATCTGTAAATAAACTTGATCCAGATGATATCATTGTAACTTCAAATTTTTCTAAATTATCTAAAAATGGAATTAAGGATGTTAATCCATTAGGTCCCGCTCCAATCACACAGATTTTAATTTTGTTATTTTTCATAAAAATATTATAGTAATACTTATATATAGAAAAATTAATTAAAAAAATTAGTAATTTGAAAATAGATATAATTATACCTTCAAAAGATGAAATAGATAATTTAAAAGTAATTTTACCTAAATTAAAAAAGTTATTTGATTATAATATATTAATAATCGACAAAAGTTCTGATGAAGAATTTAATGAAATTCAAAATCTTTGTAAAAATTATAAAGATATAATTTCATTTAGGCAAAAATCATCTGGCAAAGGAAATGCTTTGAGGGAAGCCGCGGGAATAAGTAATGCAGAATATATCGTATTTTTTGATGCAGATGGATCTCACAATCCAGAAGATATTAAATCTTTAATTTTACCTTTTCAATTAAATACAAGTGTGGATCATGTTGGCGGATCAAGAATGCTTGGAGGATCAGATGAACTTTACAGTGACTTTCAGCATTATATCAGGTTATTTGGTTCATTAGTTATTAATTACTGCATTAATTTAAAATTTGATGTCAGAGTAACAGATTATCAGAACGGATTGAGAGCAATTAAAAGAGATGTTTTTTTAAAACTTAAAACGAACTCTAATCACACGTCAATTGAGCAGGAAATGGTTAGCAGAACTTTATCACAAGGGTTTAATTATACTGAAATGCCAACCCATGAATGGACAAGACGAAGTGGGGTATCAAAAATTCAACTTTCAAAACATAGCTGGGATTATATATGGTGTTTAATAAAGATAATGTTTTACAAAAAAGAAAAAAAAAAGATTATAATAAAAAGTTATTACAAGAATTGGTATGAATAAGAGTTATTGTAAAATTAAATAATCCTTATTATCAGTTTTCAGATAAAAACTTGCGTCATTTAAATCATTAGGAATTAAACTTAATTCTTTGCTCTTTTTTATATTTTTTCGAAAATAATGTTTTTGATCTAAACTAATAACTTCTAAAATAGTAGATTGATTTATTTGACCACTAACAACATCAATTACTTTCTTGTCTTCATTTAAAATAACTATAAAACAATTTAACTTTGTCTCATTTTTAACTATTTCACAGATTTGTTTTGGTGATTTAGAAAATATATTTTCATTATCCATGTTTATTTTTATTTCTTTAGTAATCTTTTTTTCATTATTGATTTTCCATACATGAAAACCTTTTGTGCTATTATATGGTGAATAATTTTTTAAAATATATCCTATGAGTAACTCTGAGTAGATTGTCGAGCGTATATCATCCTCTAATCTCAACCCTAATGAATAATATTCTGAATAATTATCTATATCAAAAAGTATAAGATTTGGTTTATTCTTTTTGAGTTGATTTATTGCTTGATTCAATGACTGCTGAGTTCTCATATCTTGAGGAAAAGGTTTAGACGTACATGGCTTTTTTTTTAGTTTAATTTGTAAAAAAGCATCATCCATAAGAGAGAAAAAACAATCTTGATTTTTAGTTTCACTCTCTATTCTATCTACTACATCAAATAAACCTAAATTATCTTTCATATTAATTTGATCATTTGTTGAGTTAATGTCTTGAATCTTTGTTGCAAATTTCAAATTATTATTAATCTTTTTTTTGAAACTAGTATTAGAAAAAATAACAACCAGAATTACCATTGAGAAAGGAAATATAAATGTAATTAATTTGTCTTTCTTTATAAAGTTTACCAAAATTACGCCTACTATAAAATAATGAAAAATATTTGAAGAATGCAAATAAGAACAGCAGATACCTCTATTCAAAAATTGATAAAATCCTAATGAACTAAATAGTAAAATAATAACCAAAAATATATTTTCAATTAAAAAAAATTTTAAGTTTTGGAAAAAACTTTTTTCAGAATAACTTTTATAGAAAGTTTTTATCAGATAAAAAACAATAAAGGCTAATGAGATCAAATAAATGTAAAACGCAAATATTGAATTAGATATTGTATAACCATATCTAAAATCATAGATAGTTCCATTTTTAACATTAGAAGCTAATTCATTAATTTTATCAAAACCAATCTGATAAATTTTAAAATCAAAAAACAATAATGTTATAAAAAATATTAAGATCAGAGATATAAAATTAATTAAAAGATATTTGAAGTTTTCAAACAAATATGAAATTAAAATTATTAAAAAAGTGTTAATCAAAAATATTGCTACAAATTGATAAAAATTATAAAAAAAACTTAATAAAGTCAGCAAAGAATTTACAGCTATAAGATAATAATTTTTACGAAAATTTGGATTTTCAAAATCAAAGTTAAGATAAGAAATTAGAATTAAATATACAAATAAAAATCTATCTATAATAGCGGTAATACCTAAAAATTGTAAAATTAAGAACGAAGATAAAAAAAAAGTTAGAAAATATAAAAAATTTTTATTATCACAAAATTTTTTGCAGAAAAAAAATATAAAAAATAAAAAAACAATAGAAATGAAAATATGGACTAAAGTGTTAATTGCTCTTAATCCATATAATATATTATCAATATTAAAAATTTCTAAAGCTAAATAAGAAATATAAAAATCAGAGAACCATCCATGTAATGTATAAATATTTTTTAATAATTCATTAGTCTGAATATCAAATAATTTGTAACCTAAAAATGCTATTTTTTCAGAATCGTGAGCTATATCTCCAAAATTTCCAATTTTTAGGGGATCAAAATAAGGTAAATTATTCAAAATTATGAATACAATTATTATAAATACCATTAGATAGGTTAAAAATTTTGAATTAAAAAAATTTTTAAAATAAATAATATTTTTATCTATTTGATAAATTATAAAAAAAAAAATAGTTACGTTAATTAATATAAAGATTAAATTATTATAAAAAGACCAGCCCAAAAAAGAGGATATTGTTAAAAATTCTTTACCACCTTTTGGTAAAAGAATTAATTCTTTATTAAATAAAAAAAATAAATCTAAAAAAATTAAAAAAAACAATATAAAATAGGATTTTTTTGATGATAATTTCATTTCTTGATTAGTTTTTGTAAATCTTTTTTATTTCCTATATCAATCCAATTTTCAAAAGTTGGATAATAGAATATTTTTTTTTTCTTATTTATTAAAAAATTTATCAAATCTGTCATGTGCAGCTCTCTTTTTTCCACAGATTTTAAAATACTTGGGTTAATCACATAAATTCCAAGATTAACAAAAACATCTTTAATTGGTTTTTCTTTTATAGAAATTACTCTATAATTTTTTGTACCAAGTTCACCATATAACGACACATTACGATAATTTTTGGCACAAATAGTCAAATCAGCTTTGTGGGTTTTGTGATAGCTAATTAAACTGTCAAAATCTATATTGGTGACAATATCTGAATTCATAACCAATAAAGGTTTTTTAAATTTCATATTTTTTATTAATGATAACGAACCAGCAGTTCCTAAATATTTTTTTTCTTTTACATATTTTATATTACATCCAAATTTTTTTCCGTTCCCAAGATATTTTTCGATTTTTTTTCCGAGGTAATTTACAGAGATGATAAATTTATTAAATCCTTGATTGATAAATTTCAAAATCAAACTTTCAATTAAGGGTATATCGTTTATTTTTATTAACGGCTTAGGAATGTTTTTTGTTAGTGGTCTTAATCTTGTACCCTTTCCTCCTGCCATCAGAACAATTTGATTAAATTTTTCATCAAACAAACGCTCTGTGGTTTGAATTTTAACTAATTTTTTTTTTTTGTTTAATATTGGAATATACTTTAAATCTTTTTTTTTCATTAGGGCGTTGTTTAATTTTTTTGAGTTATCAATAAATGCATAAGAAAAATTTTTATTCATAAATTGATTTACGTTTCCTTTGAGAACTTTTTTCTTAATCAAAAATCTTCTTATATCTCCATCAGTAATTGAACCAATTAATTTTTTATTTTTGTCTATAACAAATAAAATCTTGATCAAAGATTTTTCCATCTTTTTTAAGGCTACATCTATACTTTGATGTTCATAAACTTGATTTTGATTTATTTTTTTTAGTATGTGCACTTTTTGAAATTAATATTTTTCTTTTTTAATAATTTAAATATTTTTTTTTTAATATTGGATAAGCTTAATCTAATTGCATAAGGATTAGAATTTGAATTAAATTTACCATTAATTTTTTTAAGAATAATATTATATATATATTTATGATTAATCTTTTTTATATCAGTTACATTTTTTGTTTTAACTCTATTATTTTGTCTTAAGCCAATATTAATACTTTTACATTTAAAAAACACTGGCTCTTTAATTCCACTTGATGAATTTCCTAAACAAATACCAGAATTATTCGATCCAATATAATTTAAGAGCGAGTGATAATTTTGAGTACCTAAACTTTTAAATAATTGAAAGTTTTTTCTTTTTTTCATTTTATCAAGTTCTTTTAAAATAATTTTATAACCAGGATCAAAATTTGGATAAGTTGCTATAATTTGAAATTTTTCCTGATCAAGTTTTATAAGGGCTTTTGTTGCTTCTTTAATTTCTTTACGGGTTTCTGATATTTTTAGTGGTAAAGGGTGCATTGTAAATAAAATTAATTTTTTCTTAAAATCTAAATTAAATTTATTAATTATCTCTTGGTTACTTAAAAGATTGGATTTGTTAAAGTTTAAAAATGTTGAATATCCAACATTAATTACTCTCCATTTTTCCTCTCCAAATTTTATAATTCTATAATATGATTCCTTGTTTGATGTTAAATGGATATTTGATAATTTTGTAATTGAATGTCTTAAATTATCATCAAGAGTTCCTCCCTCAGTTTTGTCACCACCCTCATAATGAATAATAGGAATCTTATTTAGATAAGCTGTAATAGCAACTGACATTGTCTCAAATCTATCAGAAAATAAGAAAAATATATCAATACGATTCTTCTTTAAAAAATTATTTATCTGTTTTTGTAAAATATTGAAATATTCACAAGATTGATTTAGCGTATTTGTTTTACTATTTATATAAATTTTTTTTATATTCTTAATTTTATCTTTTTTTATTTCTGAATAAGTGCTTCCAAGATCTTTTTTTAAATGTGATCCACTTACAATTAAAAAAGAGTTAAAAAAAGGGTCATTTTGGAAAGATTTAATAAATGGCCGCATCATTCCATATTCAGCTCTATTACCACTAAAGAAAACAATATTTAATTTTTTCATTAATTTTTTTTTAAATGTATTTTTTTTATCTGAGTATTTGCATTAATATTTTTGAAAACCTTTCGACCATATAAAAATTTTAAACTCTTAGCTAAAAAATCACCAGTCCCTGGTCGTTTGACCCAAATATTTTTTTTATTTAAAATATCACCTTTATTTATTTGTTTTGTTGCTACAACAGACGCAAAAGCGAACTTCATAGTATTTCTTTCCTCTTTTGGTGGTTGTTTTGAGCCAGGTAAAGCTTTGTATAAATAATTGGATGCCTGTAATAAATCTTTTAAATCTTTTTTATCCATAGAGGCAGAGATATCAGGTCCTTTTCTAGATTTTCTATCAACATAGTGTCGTTCAATTATTGAAACACCAAGCCCAAGAGCGGCATAAGAGGTATAGTTATTTTCTGTGTGATCAGACAATCCTAAAACTGCTTTAGGAAAATTTTTTTTAATTTCATTTATGGCATTTAATCTTACTAAGTGAGGTGGAGTTGGATAAAGATTGGTACAATGCATCAACGCGTATTGTATCTTATATTTTTCAATTATCTTTACCGCAATTTTTATACTTTTTATATTATTCATACCAGTGCTCAAAATTATTGGCTTTTTAAATTTACATATATGTTCTATTAAAGGATAATTATTACATTCTCCTGATCCTATTTTAAAAGCTTTTACACCCATTATATTTAATCTATCAGCGGCTTCCCTGGAAAAAGGAGTGCTTAAATAAATCATTTTTTTGTTTTCAACATACTTTTTTAATTTTATTTCATCTTTAAAATTTAAAGAACATTTGTCTATAATTTCATATATATTTTCTTTTGTGTGTACTGGAATTATTTTTTTAGCTTCATTGCTCATTTCTTTTTCAGCAATGTGTGTTTGATGTTTAACTATTTCTGCTCCACAAGATTTTGCACTATCTATTATTTTTTTTGCTAATTTTAAAGATCCATTGTGATTGATCCCAAGCTCTGCAATTATAAGTGGTTTATGTGATGGTCCAACTTTTCTTTTTCCAATTTTTATTTCGGGTATCACAATTAAATATTATATTTATCAAAATTAGAATAATTCTTTAAATTTTCTCTTTTTGAAAACCATTCATATGTTTCTATCAAAGCTTTCTGAAAACCATCTTTTGTTGAATATTTGGGTGACCAGTTTGTTAGTCTTTTAATACTATTATTTGATCCTCTTAATTTAAAAACTTCTGCTCTTCTCAATCTTTTTTTATCAATGGTAAGCTTTGGTTTTTTTTTGCTATAATTGCTAATTATTTTGATACATTCTTTAATTGAAAAACATTTTTGAGTTGCAATATTAATCACTCTTCCAATTGTTTTTTTTGAATTCATAATTTCAATAATTCCATTTATGTTATCATTAACATAAACAAAATCTCTCGAAGTGTTTATATTTCCAATTTTGATTTTAGGATTTTTACCACCTTTTATAAATTGAGTAATAATAGTTGGAAGAACGGCTCTCAAAGATTGTCTTGGGCCAAAAGTATTGAAAGGTCTTGCTATCGCAATTGGGATATTATGAGATTTAAACATAGAGATTGCAAAATTATCAGCCGCTATTTTAGATGCTGCATATGGTGATTCTGCATTGAGTACTGCATTTTCATCTAACAAAATATTATTTTTATTTTTATTTTTAATTAAATTTCCATAAACTTCACTAGATGAAATATGAACAATCTTTTTTATGGAATTTTTATTTTTCATGTAACATCTAATTATATTTACTAATCCCAATGTATTAATTTCAAAGAAAGATTGAGGATTGTTGAAAGAATAGGGAACTGAAATCATTGAAGCTAAGTTCAAAATTGCATTACAACCTTTAACAGCCTCATCAACTGAATCTTGATCTCTTATATCGCCAAATATATATTCAATATTTCTTTTTTTCTCTTTTTTTAATTTTTTTAACCATCCATAATCTTGTCTGGAGCTATATCTAATTAAAGCTCTTACTTTATAATTTTTTTCTAACAATCTCTCAACTAAATGTGAGCCTATAAAACCACCTGCACCAGTAACAAGAATTTTCATTTTATTTTAATTTTTAACATTATTAATTTTCAGCTTTTATTTCACTTTTAATTCGTTTTAAAGAGTCTTTTACAAAATAGTTTATATGGTCTTTAAAATTACTAGTTATTTTTTGGCTTGTGTATACTCTTTTTTTAGATCATTTTGTAAAATAGCAATTTCTAAAAGAGAATATTTGTTAATTTTAGGAATATTTTTATTCTCTTAAGATTTAGAATTTTTTCTTGCTGGAATAATAGAAATTACTTTTTTATTTTTAAATATTTTTTTTTATAACTTTTCCGAATTTAAATAAATTACAATCAAATCTTGGTATTTCTAGATTATTTATTCTAGTTGTAAAATCTTTTTTATATACCGATATACCATATTTAAAATTTAGATTTCTTAATATAGCAAGTGTATTGACATTATAAGTTCCTTTATCCCCATATGGATAGGTAAAAAATTTTATTTTTTTTGATATTATGGTCTCAAGAATTCTTTTAGATTTTTTTATATCATAAAGTTGAGAATTTTTTTTTATTAAACTTAAATTATTATGTTCATGAGAATGACTGCTTATTATCATATTTAATTTAGAAATTTGCCTTATATCTTTTTTATTTAAGTAAAAACTTTTAAAGATTTTTTTTTGATATTGTTTGGAAAAAAGTTTATTGAAAATTTTACTGACTAGTTTCTTATCAAAATTTGAAAGGTAATTAATTTTGGTTTTTAATAATATCTTATTTCTATCCTCCGTACTTTGGTATTTATTTCTAAAAAATTTTTTTTGTCCTAGAAAGGATTTAAATAAAACTCTCTCTTTTAGAACAGAAAGTTTTTTATTATTTTGAAATTCAATTAAAATACTATTAATTCTCTCATAGGAATATTTACCAAAAATCAAATGTAATTTATGAATATCAAGAAAGTCATTAGTTATTATTTGGCTTGTAGGAATTGAAAATATTCCACATATATTTAGTTTCGACAAATATTTAGCTATGTTGAGATGACTTTTTAGTCCATCATCAAATGATAAGATAATTTTATTCTTTATTTTTTTTTGTAATTCAAAATCTTCACCAATATTAAAAAAATTTTTTTTTTGAGATAAAAAATTAATTTGTTTGAAAAAATTTTTTCTATGTAAAAAATTAAAATCTGGAAAATCTTTTTTAAAATCCTGTATGTAGTGATACATAAGTATTTTTGCCATTATATAATCTCTATTATTGGAAATTTTTTATTTAAATAATCTTTTTTTTTTAAAAATTTTTTTATAATTTTATTTTTCAAGTTTTTTTTTGCAAGTTTTAAAGAATTTTCATTAAAATCATTTTTTTTAAATGTTTTACATCTGTATGATGTTTTTAAATTTGATGCTACCAACTTTTTTAAAGATATTATTTTTATTGTATCGCTTATTATTTTTTTTATAATTCTATTACCAATCGTTTGAATATTATCTGACAAATATATTTCTGGTCTTATTTGATGAATTATTTTGCCAGTATCTACTCCTTTATTTATGAACATTAATGTTGCACCTAGAAAATGGAGTTCATTTTTAACAAAAGGAAAAAAATTTGTTCCGGCTCCCCTGTAATAAGGTGATAATCCTAAATGAATATTTAAAAATCTATTTCTAAATTTCTTAATAAGTTTTTCATTAATTATTGAACATCCATAACTAACTATTAAATCTGGTTTCATTTTTTTAATTAAATCAATATTAGAAGAACTATTTATTGCCCCCTTTTTTACTTTAATTGCCCTAAACTTTTTAGATTTAATTAAATATTTCTTAAAACTTTTTATTTCATACTTGTGTCTTTGAGTTTCATGTTTGTAAATCAATTTTTTTTTTTTATCATTGTGAAAAACACTGTTATCTTCTTCGAATGAACAAATATGATTTATTTTTTTTGAATTGAAAAAGCGTGCTGAAAAATATTTATGCCTTAAACTAGAACCAGTTAATAAAACTACTTTAATCATAAAGTTAAAAAGTTTTTAAAAATTTTTAAACCTGATTTTCTGCTTTTTTCTGGATGAAATTGACAACCATAAATATTTTCAAAATTGATGACGGCAGGAAATTCAATATTTTTATAATTTGATTTTGATACATTAAGTTTTTTTTCATAGTTCACTAGCCCATAGCTATGGACAAAATAAAATTTGTCTGAAGGTGTAATATCTTTTAAAATTTTAATATTCTTATTTGATGGAACTTTTTTACAACTCCTCCATCCAATATTTGGCAATTTTGATTTAAAGCCACTATCAAATTTATCCAACTTGACTATATTTCCCTTGATTAAATTTATTCCATTTGTTGGTTCAAATTCTTCGCTATTTGTAAACAAAAGCTGCATTCCAAGGCATATTCCTAAAATAAAAGCATTACGTTCTTTAGCTTCATGCATCGATTCCATCAAGTCTATGTCCTTAAGTTTTTTCATTGCAGTCGGAAAAGCTCCTACCCCTGGAAGAATTATATGAGATGCGCTTTTAATTTCCTTTATATCATTTGTGACAATTACATCATATCCAAAGTAATTAACTGCATTTTTGATGCTTAAAATATTTCCTAAACCATAATCTATAATTAGTATTTTTTTATTCATCAATTTTTTTTATAAATTCTTTTATTTCTCTTATATTAAATTTTTCATAATGAAGAGCTTTTGAAATAGATATTGCTTCAATTTCAGCATACTTTTTTAATTCTTGTATGTGATTAAGTTTTCCAAAGCCTCCGCAAGCAATTATTGGTATACCTGTAATTTTACTTGCTTGTTCATAAAGCTCTACATCAAACCCACCTGAAACTCCATCTGCGTCTATTGAGGTAAGCAATAATTCACCAAAGTTATATTTTGTCATTTTTTTAATCCATTCCATGACATCAATATTAGTTTTGTCTCTTCCAAAATTTATATACGCTTCCCAAGATGTTTTGGAAATTTTTTTAGCTTGAATAGAAAGGAGAATGCTTTGACTTCCATATTTTTTAATGAGAGTACTGCCTACAACTTCATTTTTAAAAAGTTCTGTATTGATAGCCAATTTATCAGATCCATTATTCATTAATAAATCAGCATCTTTTTCTAACCTAATCCCACCTGC
>CENJ01046531.1_pt1 | contig 50386 bp, 48 predicted proteins | sample 356161 | NCBI WGS metagenome assembly CENJ01 (sample SAMEA2619531, study PRJEB7988) | marine metagenome | biome: marine biome (ENVO:00000447); feature: surface water layer (ENVO:00002042); material: "saline water (ENVO:00002010), including plankton (ENVO:xxxxxxxx)" | depth 5 m
ATGAAGCCCGCTTTCACACCAGGAAAAAAGCTCATCATTATAGGTGGTGGCTATATTGGCCTCGAGACAGCGGCTGTTGCCTGTAAAATGGGCTTGGAAACCACAGTCATTGAAGCCGCAGACAGAGTACTTGCGCGGGTAACTGACCCGGTCATGTCAGCTTTTTATCAACGCGTCCATGCCGAAGAAGGCGTGACTATCCTCACAGGTACTGGCGTTGCAGGCCTCCAAGGAGTTGATGATGCGGTCTCAGGGGTTGAGTTGTCAGATGGGCGAATTCTGGAGGCAGATTGTGTTGTTGTGGGTATAGGTATTGTGCCCAATATTGAATTGGCGGAAACCGCCGGCCTCGATGTGGATAACGGTATTGTTGTGAATGACACGGCACGCACATCCCATCCGGATATTTATGCAGCCGGGGATTGCACCCAGCATCCAAATGATTTGCTGGGTCGTCGCCTGCGCCTCGAGTCAGTGCAAAACGCCATTGAACAAGGTAAAGCGGCGGCAAGCGATATTCTGGGCGCACCCGTCGCCTATCACCAAATTCCTTGGTTTTGGTCTGACCAATATGATGTCAAGCTTCAGATTGTAGGTATGTCAGGCGACCATGACAGTGTGGTGACACGCGGCGACTTAAACAGCCGTTCATTCGCCGTCTTCTACTTTAAAGGTAACCAACTCACCGCCGTGGATGCAGTAAACCGACCTGGCGAGTTTATGGTCGCCAAGAAACTGGTGCATCGCGCAGCAGAAGGCGATGTTTTTGATCCAGAAAAACTGTCAGATGAAAACTTGTCTGCTAAAGACTTGATGGCTCTTTAATCTGAAAATTTTTAATATCTGTAATGTTCTGGCTTGAACGGGCCTTGCTGTGCCACCCCAATATAGCTGGCTTGTTCGTCTGAAAGTTTTGTCAGCTTCGCACCCAACTTGGCTAGGTGCAGTGTTGCAACCTTTTCATCAAGATGCTTCGGCAAAACATAAACTTTACGCTCATAGTTAGTATGGTTCTGCCATAGTTCAATTTGCGCCAGCACCTGGTTGGTAAAAGACGCACTCATCACAAAGCTTGGGTGACCTGTGGCACAACCCAGATTGAGCAGGCGACCTTCAGCCAACAGAATAATCCTCTTACCGTCGGCAAATTCAACCTCATCTACTTGAGGCTTCACATTATGCCATTTTTGATTTCTGAGTGCTTCAACCTGAATCTCACTGTCAAAGTGACCAATATTACCGACAATCGCGCGGTCTTTCATATCCCGCATATGGTCAACGGTAATCACATCTTTATTACCTGTTGCCGAAATGAAGATGTCACCAATTGGCGCTGCTTCATCCATAGTAATGACTTCATAGCCTTCCATCGCGGCTTGAAGTGCACAAATCGGGTCAATTTCAGTAACCATGACGCGTGCACCTTGACTACGGAGGCTTTCTGCGGACCCCTTGCCAACATCACCAAAACCACAAACAACTGCAATTTTACCGGCAATCATTACATCGGTAGCGCGTTTAACGCCATCAACGAGGCTTTCGCGACAGCCATAAAGATTGTCAAATTTGGATTTTGTTACACTGTCATTAACATTAATCGCCGGCGTACGGAGCGTGCCGTTCTGTTCCATTTCATAAAGACGCAATACGCCGGTCGTTGTTTCCTCGGAAACTCCACGTACATCATCCAGTAATTCAGGATATTTCTCATGCATAATAACAGTCAAATCGCCGCCATCGTCCAGCAGGATGTTCGGCGTCCAGCCATCAGGGCCTTTAATAGTCTGCTCAACACACCACCAATATTCTTCCTCGGTCTCACCTTTCCAAGCAAATACCGGGATACCTTCAGCGGCAATCGCAGCGGCAGCATGGTCTTGTGTCGAGAAAATATTACAACTTGACCAACGAATTTCAGCGCCAAGAGCAATCAATGTTTCAATCAAAACAGCTGTTTGGATTGTCATATGAAGACAACCGGTAATACGCGCACCACTGAGTGGCTTATCTTCGCCAAATTCATCTCTGAGCGCCATGAGTCCCGGCATCTCTGTTTCCGCAATCGCAATTTCTTTTCTGCCCCAGTCAGCGAGGCTCATATCTGCGACTTTATAATCTTCAGCCATGTTGTATCTCCATTAACTTATCGGCTTTTTATCAGCCTGAAAGGCCGAAGGCAATGACAATATAAAGATTTCTTTATATGTTTTGCAGCATCTATATTTGATAGATATGTGGCCCAAGGGCTAAAAAACCAGTGACTCTCTAAAATCATTAAAATTTAGATTACTATTGAGCGCTTTCATCGGCATCATTCTCACCAAAGCCGTTTTGCACAAGCGCGACCAGTTCGGCCAATGCAGCTTCTGCATCGGCGCCATCTGCTGATATTTTTATTGAACAACCGAGACTGGCTGCCAGCATCATCAGACCCATTATTGACGTTCCGGGAACATTTGTCCCCTCACGCGTAACATCTATTTTGGCGTCAAAATTGCGGGCACAGGTAACAAATTTAGCCGAAGCACGCGCATGAAGGCCGCGCTTGTTGGTTATCTCCACGACGGCTTCAGGCATTAATCTTCTTTTCGGCTAAGAACTTTACTGGCCACTGAAATATATTTACGCGCCGAATCTTGAGCCGCTTCCACAGCTTCCTCAAGGCCCATTTTTTCGCGCACACCAACAAGTTTGATGAGCATAGGCAAGTTTACACCTGCAATCACTTCTACCCGTCCGTGATCCAGCAGAGAAATCGCTAGATTAGATGGTGTGCCGCCGAACATATCAGTCAACAAAATCACTCCGTCACCGCTGTCAACATCTTTGGTGGCGACGGCAATGTCTTCGCGTCTTTTTTCCATATCATCATCCGGGCCAATACAAATGGCCTCAAGCTGTTGTTGATCACCCACAACATGCTCAAGTGCAGCTCTGAATTCATTGGCGAGGCCGCCATGTGTTACTATCACAAGACCGATCATATTATCTCCTACAACCACCATGCCTGACCAATTCGTCTCAAGCAAGACAGACTTTGTGTCACAGTTTACCCGTTAAAAAGCATCTCTTTTTTCAAAAGATCTGTCGCCAGCCATAATTTATCAGCACTACTTGCGTCATGACCCGCCAATTTCAGTAAAGGGAGAGACAGACCTTGTATTTCTTTTTCACTTTTTTCAGGCACGAGAGGTACCTCCGCATGCCGCACAAGCTCAACAATCAAATGCAAAGGCACAGGTGCTAAATAATCAAAAGTTACAATGCCAATACCATGAATTTGCATCAATCCTTGCAGGGCTTCAGGCGGTTGCGCCATTAAGATTTTATGCACACGCTCAATAATGACCTGATCATCCGCAACAAGAGTGCCGCGGCCTGAATTAATCATCGAAAATGCCAGACCAGTTTTACCACTGGCGGGCTCCCCTAAAATCAGCACTCCGATTTCATTGACCAATAGGCAATTTCCATGAAGTGAGGGGTTATCTTGCAGGTTTGTCATAAGCGCCTCATCTGTCTTTTTATTTTCCTTGATGCGGCAAAAATAAAGTAAACCGTGCACCATAGGCATTAATACGATTGCGAGCAGTCACATTGCCGCCATGTGCGCGGGCTATTTGTTGCGAAATTGAGAGACCAAGCCCGGAATGAAGGTCATGCTCATTTGGGCGATCAGTATAAAACCGCTCAAAAATTTTATGCTCTACCCCATCAGGCAGGCCCGGCCCAGCATCATCTACATGAACAAAAATACCTGTCCGGTCGCTATCTAATCGCACTGTAATTTCCTTCGCCGAAGAAAAAGACAGTGCATTATCCAGCAGGTTACGAATGATTTGAGCAATCCGGTCTCTCTGCGCGTTAATGCTCACCTGCGCCTTTATTTTTAACTGAATATCGCCGTTCACGAGAGGGACCATCTGCTTCAGCAAATCTGAAAGGTCAAAATTTTCAGCGGCTGCCCGCCCTAACTCTGCATCAAGGCGAGAGGCTTCCGATATATCTGTAATCAGGCGGTTCATGCGAAATATATCCGCCTGCAAAATATCCATAAGCTGTTTACGCGCCTCGTCATCAGAGGTTGAGGCAAGTGACTGAACAGCACTGTTAATTGAGGCAAGAGGGTTTTTCAGTTCATGAGCAACATCAGCTGCAAAATTTTCAATCGTGTCCAGCCGGTTCATTAAACGGGTTAGCATATCCCGTAATGCCAGCGACAAATCGCCGATTTCATCCTGACGATCAGAAAAATCAGGCACAATATCAGGTGCGGGTAAAGAACCGCCCGCTGCCTGAAACGCCTGAATAGCCGTCGCAAGACGACGAACAGGCATGGTAATAGTCCCGGCCAGTGCGAATGATAAAATCAATGTTACACCCAGCACGACAAGAAAAACTTTTGCCAAAAAGCTGCGTTCAGCCGCAACGAGGCGGTCAATCTCCCCGGGCGGGCTAGTCAACAAGAGAACACCAATAATTGCACGATAATGTTGAACCGGCACAGCAACCATCACAATATCGTCACCATTGGGGGTTCTTTGAGCCGATGCGCGCATCTCACCCTGCATGGCGATATTAATGGCATCCAATAAAGCAGTGCCCTTGCCGGCTTTATCTGTGTCGGTTGGCTGTAAATTATTCGCGGGCGCATTATCATTTTGCGCCGTGAATGACGGTGGCGGTAAATCACGGGAAATGACCGCACCGGAATGAAGCAAAATATCGCTGTCAATCACCAATTGCCCCTGACGATCGTAAACCCGAGCCCGATTTAATGTGGGTGCAATAATGCGCCTAAGAATTTGTTCAGTCAGTTCGGCATTCAGCCGCGGTGCCATAATTTGTCCGGCTTGTATGGCGTTTTCATCGGTCTCAATATCATTAATAATATCACCGGTATCGGTATCATCTCCGGCAGACTCACCCAGAGCCTCGGCAATAATTTGCGCTTGCACCTCAAGACTTTGCGTATAGGCATCGGTGAGGCTTTCACGGGTCTGGCCTAAAAACAAAATGCCGGCAAAAAACCCCAACAGTCCAAGGCTGTTAATCACCACCAGACGAGCCGAGAGACCTGATTTTAAAAAGCTCAACCCGATCACGTCTTGTACCTGTACCCGACACCATAAAGTGTCTCAATCGCATCAAAATTTTGGTCTGTTTTTTTGAACTTACGGCGAAGTCTTTTTATGTGACTGTCTATAGTGCGGTCATCAACATAGACCTGATCATCATAGGCCGCATCCATCAACGCATCCCGGCTTTTGACAAAGCCCGGCCGTTGCGCCAAGGCTTCAAGTATCAAAAACTCCGTCACCGTCAAATTAACAGGCTGGCCTTCCCACAAGCATTCATGCCGCGCCGCATCCAGCCTTAACCCGCCGCGCTCCATAATATCATCCTCATCTTCTGATATGACCTGCCGCGCTTTGGTACGACGCAAAATAGTTCGCACGCGTTCAATCAATAGTCGCTGAGAAAACGGCTTGGTAATATAGTCATCTGCCCCCATTTTAAGGCCGATAAGCTCATCAATTTCATCGTCTTTAGACGTCAGATAGATCACGGGCAATTCATGCGTAGCGCGCAATCGGCGAAGAAGTTCAAGGCCGTCCATTTTAGGCATCTTGATATCAAAAATACCGATATCAAAGCTATCTGAAGGCTGAGATGTCAAAGCCTCCAGCGCGGCGGCACCATCCTCAAATGCTTCCACATCAAAACCTTCACCCTTCAAAGCTAAAGAAAGCGAGGTAACAATGTTTTTGTCGTCATCTACAAGCGCAATACGTGTCAAATTCCCCTCTTTATTCTTTCTATCCTCTCTAAACCTTATTTGGGAAACTTTCAGGAACTTCCCCAAATAAGCTGTTGCTAAGCTCTAGTTTAGCTCTAACTTAGTTGTTCACAAGCAGGATAATTTTACGTTGCAGAGTCAAATGCTCCGCGCTTAAAGTGTGCCATTGTAAATAATTTAAACAGATAAAAAGTTTCTTTGATATGCTTTTTTCTTTTGCGATTTGTTTTTAAAGGGTTTAATGGGTGTTGCCATCATGGATCAAACTGGTTTTATTAAAAGTAAATTTGGCCCCGACCTTCACGGGTTTAACCACCTCAAAGCCCTTCACTGGAATCACCGCCCTGCTGCGCTTTACCAGATGTCACTGGAGCGTGGCGAAGGTGAAATTGCTGATGGCGGCGCTCTTGTTGTAAAAACCGGTCAACATACCGGACGTTCAGCTCAAGATAAATTCATAGTGCGGGACGAGACAACAGAAAACACCGTATGGTGGGATAATAATAAGTCTATCACCGCAGAACAATTTGATAATCTCTATGAAGATATGAAAGCTCACACCGAAGGTCGTGAGCTTTTTATTCAGGATTTGCACGGCGGCGCAGATGTGACGCATAGATTGCCAACACGGGTTTATACCGAGTTGGCTTGGCACTCCCTGTTTATTCAAAACCTTTTAATTGAGCCACCCGCAGAAGATCTTGAAAACTTCAATCCAGAATTTGTGATTGTGAACTTGCCAAGCTTTAAAGCGAGCCCTGAGCGTCATGGCTCACGAACTGAGACAATTATCGCAGTTAATTTTGCTCGTAAAATTGTTCTTATTGGCGGCACATCCTATGCAGGTGAAACCAAAAAATCAGTCTTTTCAATGTTAAATTATACGCTACCGGCTAAAAACGTCATGCCTATGCACTGTTCAGTAAATGTTGGCACCGAAAATGACTCGGCTGTTTTCTTCGGCCTAAGCGGAACCGGTAAAACAACACTTTCAGCTGACCCAAACCGGACACTTGTCGGAGACGACGAGCATGGGTGGTCAGAGAATGGTGTGTTTAATTTTGAAGGTGGTTGCTATGCCAAAATGATTAATCTCTCCGCAGAAGCGGAGCCGGAAATTCATGCCACCACACAACGTTTCGGTACTGTACTGGAAAATGTTGTGATGGATCCGCAAACCCGTAAGCTGGATCTTGATGACAATACTCTTGCTGAAAATTCCCGCGGTGCCTATCCGCTATCATTTATTCCAAATGCATCGGATACAGGGCGCACGAGCCACCCCAAAAGCATAATAATGCTGACAGCGGATGCATTTTCAGTTTTACCACCTATCTCACGCCTGACACCTAGCCAGGCAATGTATCATTTTCTTTCCGGCTATACCGCCAAGGTTGCCGGCACCGAGAAGGGCGTGACAGAACCTGAAGCGACTTTTTCAACTTGTTTTGGCGCACCCTTTATGCCGCGGCATCCATCAGAATATGGCAATCTTTTGCGCGACCTTATCGCCGAGCATAATGCAAGTTGTTGGTTGGTGAATACAGGCTGGACCGGTGGACCTTACGGCATCGGCAACAGAATGCCGATTAAAGAGACACGCGCTCTACTATCCGCCGCACTGGATGGAAGCTTGAATAATGTTGAATTCCGCATTGATGAAAACTTCGGTTTTGAAGTGCCCGTCAGTGTGCCGGGCGTAGACACCTCTATCCTGAATCCGCGCAATACATGGGAAGATAAAGAAGCCTATGATGCTCAGGCGCGTAAGCTTGTTGGCATGTTTGTTTCAAACTTCCAAAAATTCATGGACTATGTCGGCAATGATGTGCGTGAATGCGCCCCTGCTGCTGAATAAGTTAAGAACAGCCGGGAATAATAAAAATCTCAATCTCTTTTAATGCGCCTCGTCCCAGTTCTTGGCAGCTTGAGCTTCAACTACAAGAGGCACAGATAGTGACAAGCGCGGTGCACAAGCATTCTGCATCACTTCTCTGACATGTTGCATCAACTTATCAGTTTCAGACTCCGGCGCTTCAAAGATTAACTCATCATGGACCTGCAAGAGCATTCGTGATTTGGGGGATTTCTTTTTCAAAACAGTCGGCATGGCTATCATTGCCCGACGGATAATGTCAGCTGCTGTACCTTGTATCGGTGCGTTAATGGCAGCTCGCTCAGCAAACGCGCGCCGCGCCGGTATTTTACTGTCTATCTCACGCAAATAAATACGCCGCCCGAAGAGGGTAGAGACATAGCCCTGTGCATGGGCCTCCTGCTTGACCGCTTCCATATAATCTTTGATGCCCGGAAACTTCTCAAAATAGGCTTTGATATAAGCACTTGCCTCACCACGTGAAATGCCCAGTTGGTTCGCAAGACCAAAAGCCGAAATACCATAAATAATTCCAAAATTTATTGCCTTAGCGCGGCGGCGTGTTTCAGCTGTCATATCCGCCAAAGGCACACCAAACATTTCAGAGGCCGTCATCGCATGAATATCCTGACCATCAGCAAAAGCCTGACGCAGGGAGTCTATGTCGGCAATATGCGCAAGCAGTCGCAATTCAATCTGACTATAATCTGCACTGACCAGAAGATTTCCCTTCTCAGCCACAAAAGCTGTTCGAATGCGCCGCCCGTCCTCCGTACGGATAGGAATATTCTGTAAGTTCGGATCTGACGAAGCTAGTCTTCCGGTTGTTGTTGACGCGAGTGAATAAGAAGTATGAATGCGCCCGGTATCCGGATTGATGAATTCAGGCAAGGCATCAGTATAAGTAGATTTAAGTTTTGCCAGGCCGCGCCATTCAAGTACTTGTGCTGCCAAATCATGCCCTTCAGCTGCCAAACCTTCCAACACATCAGCGCCCGTTCCCCATGCGCCGGTTTTAGTTTTCTTACCGCCGGGCAGTCCCATTTTATCGAATAAAATATCACCCAGTTGTTTTGGGCTGGCGATATTAAAAGTCTCACCGGCCAATTTGTAGATACCCTCTTCCATTGCAGCCATTTTCTGAGCAAATTCTCCTGACAGACGGGAAAGCACATTACGGTCAACAGAGATGCCGTTTTTCTCCATATCTACAATCACAGGCACAAGGGGTTTCTCAGTTGTCTGGTAGACACTCACCACCCCATCCTTGACAAGTTCGGGCCGCATCATCTGCCAAAGCCTGAAAGTGATGTCCGCATCTTCAGCAGCATAGGGCGTGGCTTTCTCAAGCGGCACTTGGTCAAAAGTAATTTGCGACTTGCCTGTGCCCAGCAATTCTTTAATAGAAATCGGCTTATGCCCCAAATAGAGCTCGGAAAGCTCATCCATACCGTGACCGCGCTGACCTGCGGCAAGGGCATAGGACATCAACATTGTGTCCTCAACCGGATAAACGTCAATCTTGCGTTGGGTAAGGACCTGTAAATCGAATTTGGCATTTTGCAGGATCTTCATAATGGATGCATCTTGCAAAAGTGGCTTAAGCCGCGCCAAAACATCTGCCTCTGCAAGTTGCTGTGGCACATCATCAGCAAGAGCAAGCCCTTCACCAATGCCATGCGCCAGCGGAATATAACAGGCATGACCCGGGCGGGTGGCAAGTGACACACCCACAAGGCGACAGCTCACCGCATCAAGGCCATCGGTCTCTGTATCGATCGCCACATGACCGCTCGATACAGCAGCTTCAATCCAGTTATCAAGCACAGCTATATCCGTTACACATTCGTATGCTGCGGCGTCAATTGGCGGCATGTCAGTCACAACGGACGGCAAGTCATATGCAGGGCTTTCAATTGCGCCTGAAGAAGAAACCGCAGAGGTTTTAGCCGCCAGTTCCGCTGAAGCTTCATAATCCTCAGCGCTTAGGTCGTAGCGTTTTCCGACACGCTGAGTCAGTGTGTTGAATTCCATTGCCTTGAGGAATCCCATCAACATCCCCGCTTCCGGCGGTGTCAGACCCATATCATTTAAATCAACCGGCAGAGGCGTGTCGGTACGAAGCGTCACAAGTTCGCGGCTTATCCGTGCTTGGTCGGCAAATTCAATAAGATTCTCACGGCGTTTATTCTGTTTAATTTCTCCGGCGCGTTCGAGAAGTGTCTCCAAGTCGCCATATTCATTAATCAACAGAGCTGCCGTTTTAATTCCGATACCCGGCACACCGGGCACATTGTCCACGCTGTCGCCGGCAAGCGATTGAACATCAATCACACGCTCAGGCCCAACCTCAAATTTCTCAAGCACCTCTGAGGGACCGATTTTCTTGTCTTTCATTGTGTCGATCATATTCACACGGTCAGTGACGAGTTGCATAAGGTCTTTATCAGAGGACACAATCGAAACCCGTGCGCCATTTTGCGTGGCAGCATGAGTATAGGCCGCAATTAAATCATCAGCCTCATAGCCCTGCAACTCAACCGAAGGAATGCCAAATGCTTTCACTGCTTCTCGCACAAGAGGGAATTGAGGCACCAGGTCTTCCGGGGGCGCATCCCGATTGGCTTTATACTCAGGGTAGATATCATTTCTAAATGTTTTACCGGACGCATCGAAGATTACGGCAAGATGTGTTGGGCTTTCTTCTGCAGCCATATCATCCATCAGCCGCACCAGCATATTGCAAAACCCGGCAACAGCGCCAACGGGTAATTTGTCACTTTTTCTTGTCAGTGGTGGCAATGCATGAAAAGCACGAAAAATATACCCTGAACCATCAACGAGATAGAGGTGATCCGATTTTTTGAGGCTCATAGGGCCACTCCTTGCTTTTGGTTTTAGTCTTTGCCTTGAACTGACCGCGTGCTAGTTCTGGTAATAGCTTGAGGAAGAATAATGCAGAATTTATCCAACCCTGACAATAATATTGATGGCGATATTGAGAATGCTATCACAGCGGAAGGGCTCACAAAAACATATCAGGCCAGCGGCGGTCAGTCCGAAAAAAAAGCCCTCAAAAGGGTTGATCTTGAAATTCCTCGTGGGATGATTTTCGGCCTTTTGGGACCTAATGGTGCAGGAAAATCCACTTTTATCAATATTCTTGCAGGGCTAGTCATAAAATCTGCCGGCAAAGCGTCTGTCTGGGGATTTGATATTGATGAGAATCCACGCATGGCACGCGCATCTATTGGGGTTGTTCCTCAAGAAATTAATTTTGACCCCTTCTTCACACCGCTTGAGTCTTTGGATTTACAGGCAGGACTTTATGGAGTTAAGGCCAAACAAAGACGCAGCATGGAGATTCTGGAAACCCTTGGTCTTGGCGATAAGGCTAATGCCTATTCACGGACTCTGTCAGGTGGTATGCGGCGGCGATTATTGATTGCCAAAGCCCTTGTGCATCAACCGCCCATTCTGGTGCTGGATGAGCCGACCGCCGGAGTGGATATTGAACTGCGCCACCAACTTTGGACCTATGTCCGCGCCCTTAACAAACAAGGTGTTACGATTGTACTGACAACACATTATCTTGAGGAAGCGCAAGCACTCTGTGACCGGATTGCAATTATTGACCATGGCGATCTTGTTATTTGTGATGACACACCAAAACTGTTGAGCCTGCTGGATAGCAAAACACTTTTGCTTCGTCCCGACACGACACTTTCTGAAGTTCCGGCAGGTCTGGAAAGCTATCACACAACTTTGCAGTCGGATGGCAGGCTGGCGCTAACATTTAACCCGCGCGAAAAAACCGCACTTCAAGTACTGGATGATGTTCGACAAAAAAATATTTCCATAGCAGATCTGGAAACCGAAGGCACAAACCTTGAAGACGTATTCATGAAATTAACGGGCAGTCAGACCCCACCCAATCAGGCAGGTTAATATAATGAAGCGGCTCATTGTCATTTGTGGTGACCAACTCAACCCGGCGTCGCAAATTCTTAGCGACTTTGACCCCGATAATGACGCAATCGTCATGACGGAAGCCATTGAGGCAGCCACTCCCAGACAGCATAAAAAAAGACTTATTATGTTTTTTGCGGCCATGCGCCACTTCCGCAATGCCCGTCGTGCCGAGGGGAAGCAAGTATTTTATTATGCGCTTGATGACACAACCGAAAAACAAGAAGCACCTCAAAGCATTGCTGAGGGCATGCTGCGTGCCGCCAAAGAATTCGAACCGGATCAAATATGCGTCACCCGCACCGGTGACTGGCATGTTCAAGAAACCCTCACCAAAGCTGCGGGCAATCGGTTTGTGTTGGTGGAGGATGATCATTTTTTCACCACGCCGGATGATTTTGCAAAATTTTCAGAAGGCCGCAAAAAACTTGTTCTGGAAGATTTTTATCGCCCGCTGAGACGCAAAACCGGCTGGTTAATGGAGGGTAACGATCCCGTTGGCGGGCAATGGAATTTTGACAAAGATAATCGCAAAAGTTTTGATAAAGAGGGCCCCCCTCTTATCCCCACTCGCCAACCCTTTGAACCAGATGATGTCACGCGTTCGGTTCAAGCTATGATTGACCGCATGTTCCCCGATGCACCGGGGAAAAGTGAGGGGTTTGCCGAACCCGTAACACCGGATCAAGCGCGACAGGCACTGAAAGATTTTATCGCCTATCGGCTACCGAATTTTGGCACCTATGAGGACGCCATCGCTACAGGATATGTGACGCTCTATCACTCCAGGCTGTCGGCGGCGATGAATTTACATCTGATTTCCCCGACTGAAGTTTGCGAAGCTGCCCTTGAGGCCTATGAAAAAGGGGATGCCCCCATTAATGCTGTCGAAGGTTTTATCCGCCAAATTTTGGGCTGGCGAGAATTTGTGCGAGGGCTTTACTGGCATTATATGCCGGATTATGCGGCATTAAATAAGCTTAATGCCAATGAAGAGGTCCCTGAATTCTTTTGGACGGGCGAAACCGATATGGCCTGTGTTGCCGACGCACTTAACAGTGTGTTGTCAGAAGGCTATGCCCATCATATTCAGCGACTGATGGTCCTCGGACTATTCCTGATGCAATATGGCGCGAACCCTTATGCCGTGCATGAATGGCATATGGGGCTTTATCTGGATGCAATTGACTGGGTGTCCCTGCCGAATGTTGTCGGTATGAGCCAGTTTGGTGATGGCGGCATTATGGGAACAAAACCCTATGCGGCCTCAGGAGCCTATATTGATCGCATGTCGGATTGCTGTAAGACCTGCCCTTATACGCCCAAGAAAGCACATGGGCCGGAAGCATGCCCCGTAACTGCTCTGTATTGGGATTTTCTTGCTCAACATGAACAGCAGTTTAGGAAAAATCCACGCATGGCGTTCCAGTTGAAGAACCTCGACAGGAAAGACCCCGAAGAGCTGGCCTCCATCCGAGACACTGCCAAAGCACTGCGAAATAAATGTGCACGTGGCACAAGAATTTAAAAATTCAAGAGAAGTTAGGCATCTTCCTCAAGGGGCAGGCGCCCACGAAGCGTAAGCGGTAATTGTGCCAGCATAAAAATTCCTGTTGCCGGAGACATCACAAAAGTTCTGAATATTACCCAATTCTCTTCACTTAAATAACGCCAAGCCAATTCATTACCAATGGCAGCAGCCATGAAAAAAAGCCCCCAGCGAAAACTGAGCTGAAACCATGTTGCCTCGGTTAACCTAAATTGAGTGCCGAAAAAAACCTGCATCATGGCTTTCCCGCGCAACAACCCACCGAGCAAAACACCCGCCATAACCAGTGATGAAATTGTGGGTTGAATTTTAATCAGTAACTTTTCGGAGGCCAAAATCGCCGTAGCTGTCAGCACACCCGAAAACAACGTTGAAAAAACCACAAATTTAGCCACACGCCGCTCAACCAGCCAGAAATATAACAACATGAAAGCCGAAACTGTGACCCCCGCTATTGCTGCCGCATAAAGCCCATAAAGGCGATAAAATATGAAAAAACTCGCAAGAGGCAAAATTTCACTAAAAAAAGATCCCAGCCGCATTGATTTAGAATGGTTCATAGATTGACCCTCAGAGCGGCTTTTAAGCGACTTTTGTTGTTCTACAGAAGATTTGATGGTGTCTAACATATTTTATTTACGCAAAAATATAATAGATGGATGTTTTTTGTTATTGCAACTTATTCTTAATTAGAATAAGAGTCTTATTGAGAATAGTTCTCACTTGCAACCAGCTGTTGTAGCCAACCCTAGATTGCAATGCTTACAAAAATGGGTTTATGGGAGACATAGCGTGCCAATAACTGCAAATATCATTAAATCGACAGCTCTTACCTTCAGCTTGATTGCCGGGCTTTTCAACGCCGAAACTGTTTCGGCACAAGTGACTGACGAAGTTGTTGTAGAAGGTAGATATCTTTACACCGACCAGGTGAATGCTCTTAAAACACCTGTGCCGATTTTAAATGTACCCCAAAGCTTATCCATCATCACAGATTTAGATATCCGTCAGCAGGGTTTCAGAGAATTAGCCGATATTGCTCGGTATACGCCGGGTGTGAATACATCGCAGGGTGAAGGTCACCGCGACTCTATCGTTTTTAGAGGTGTGCGTTCTACAGCCGATTTCTATCTCGACGGCGTCCGAGACGATGTTCAGTATTACCGCTCTTTATATAATCTGGAGCAGGTTGAAATTCTTCGAGGCCCAAACGCACTTCTCTTTGGTCGTGGTGGCACGGGCGGTATCGTCAATCGTGTGACGAAAAAAGCGACTATTGGTGAGACGTATGGTGCGATTGATATCGGAGCTGACAGTTTTGGTGCCTATGATGTCGCGGGTGACTACAATATCGCGACGAGTGACAAAGCTGCTCTTCGCATCAATGCCCATTATGACGCTTTGGAAAATCATAGAGATTTTTATGACGGCGACCGCATCGGATTTAATCCGACTTTAAAAATTGAATTGAGCCCCAAAACAACTTTAGACCTCTCCTATGAATATGCCGACCATGAGAGGTTTATCGATCGTGGCATTCCGACCCAAAATGGTGAGCCGGTTAAAGCATTTGAAAAAATCACTTTTGGCGACAAAAACATAAACCTCACAACACTTGAGGCACAAATTTTTCGTGGCCTTCTGAGTCATGAATTTTCGGAGACCATGAAGGGTAATTTGACAGTTCATTATGGTGACTACAAGAAAATGTACAGAAACCTCTACGCGTCGGGCTATGACGGGACCAATGTGACCATGGACGGTTATGAAGACCCAACCGAGCGCACCAATTTGATTATCTCAGGTCATCTCATTAAAGAGTTCGATTTGGGCAGCACCCAGCATGTCTTACTGGTAGGGCTGGAGCATATTGAAACCGAAAATGAAAATTTACGTTACAACACCTTCTGGTCAACAACCGGCAATGACAAAGAAACATTCAGTGTCACCCGTCCCATGAACTTTGCCGTTAACGCAGCCGGTGTGGCGACAAGTGTGGATTTCACAACTGATTTAAGCAATCAAACCAAGTCTGACATAACTGTCACATCCTTGTTGCTTCAGGATCAGATTGACGTCTCCGAAAAATTCAAAATCATGCTGGGCGCACGTCTGGATAATTTTGACATCACGGTAGACGATATTGATGATGCGACTTCAGCCTCCAGAGAAGATGAGGAAGTTTCACCCCGCGCCGGCCTGATTTACAAACCACAGGAAAATCTTTCTCTTTACGCAAGTTACAGCGAAAGCTTCCTGCCACGCTCCGGTGAACAATTCAAGAAACTGTCAGCGAGTGCTTCCCGACTTGACCCGGATATTTTTGAAAATGTCGAATTCGGTATCAAATGGGACATCAGACCAAATTTGAGTTTCACCATGAGTTACTTTGACAGTGAGCAAACCCAAGCCGTACGAGACAGTGTAACCGGCGAGGCTTCAGAAGTGCTAGGGCTTACAGTGGACGGCATTGAGTTGGAACTTAAAGGCCAACTAACTGACCAACTCACTATCGCAGCAGGCTACAGCAATTTTGACGGTGAAACCGGCTCAGGCGGTGAACCTCGTGAAATTCCTGAATACACCTTCTCAGTCTGGAGCACCTATCAGGTAACCGAGAAACTTGGCATCGGTCTTGGCGTGACACATCAAGGCGAGTCCAATATCAAGAATAATAGCACAACCCCTATCCTGCCGGATTACACACGGGTCGATTTGGCCGCTTATTACGACATTGATGAAGATATGACGCTTCAACTCAACATCGAAAATTTGACCGATGAGTTGTACTTCCCACACGCGCATAGCACTCATCAAGCCTCTGTGGGAGAGCCGCTAAATGCACGTGTTTCTGTCCGCAGGAATTTCTAGGCAAACCCCAAGTCTAGATAAAACTATAGGGAGACAATCTCAGGATAGGGCAGGAAATTATCGAGTGACAACCTTCCCCCTTCCCTTCCCCAGTTGAGAACTGTCTCCCTATTTAATTATTCCATACTAAATGTGAGGCCTGCATTGGCCTCAAGTCGGGTAACAAGCTTATCGCCCATAGCGGAAGCGGCGGTATAAATACCTCCACCCAGTTCCCCACAATCTTGCACCAGACACAAAGCACTCTCCGCAATCATTTTGGAGGTCGAGCCATATCCCGGATCCATATCTCCTTTAACGGAGGCTTTAAGGACTGAGCCGTCTGCGCCTTCAGCAAGAAACAGCACATCATAATTGCCGGATTCACGCTTTTCCCTTGACGGGCCTTCCCCCGGCTGAGGCACATTATCACCATCAAGTGGTGAGGCTTTGGCAACGAATTCAGAAACAGCTTTGCCCTCGTCCCCCACACCCGTCACCATCATTTCATCATAAAGAAAATCCTCACCATAGGCATAATCCATAAGAGCATTTGAGCGGTGAACATTTTTGGTGTTAATCGCCGCCATAATGAAAGGCGCAACCCATGCCCCCAGCACATCATCCTCATAAGGCTTGTTATCAGCGGGTTGCGCCGGGCCGGCTTTGCCCGCCAGACAGAAAGGATCAATCAGCACGTTGAAAAGCTCCGGGCGTGTCTCTAAAGATTTCACGGTTGCCTTAAATGACGCGGCCGTACCGCCGGAAAACTCACCATTCATTGCACGGACACGACCTCTGACACGTCCTGCAGGCTTACCCCATTTATCAATGGCAGCTTTTTGAACATATTGCACACCCAAATCAAAAGGCACTGAGTCAAAGCCACAGCTAAACACAAGACAGGCACCGCTATTGCTGGCTGTATCCTGATATTTACCAATCATGTCATACATCCAGCCCGGCTCACCGCATAAATCAACATAATGCGTGCCCGCTTCGGCGCAGGCTTTGAGCAAACCCTCCCCATAAAGCTGATAAGGCCCTGTCGTTGTTAGAACAACATCTGCCCGGGCGACCATACTTTTTAAAGATGCCTCGTCATCAGAGTCAGCAATGATAAGCGGCACATCACCTGCACCCACTTCTTCTCTGACCGATTTAAGCTTTTCTTCATTACGACCGGCCATAGCCCATTTCAGATTGTCGCCATATTGTGCAGCAAGGTATTCGGCAACCAGACGCCCCGTAAAGCCGCTGGCACCATACACAACCAGACTGAATTCTTTTTCATTATTCATAATCGTAGTCCCCCTGAATCATTTTCACATTATTGCTCAACCTAGACACATATTTTGCCGGACGCAATAAAAGCTCCCAACGGACAAACCAATTGTTTATTCCATCAGCATTATTGGTATTATCGGGCAACCAAAAAAGAAAAATAAAATGGTAGAATCTATAAAATTATCTGAGACATCAGCACTGGTACTGCGTTTTTTGCAGGGTCAAGTTTATCATTCCAAAGCTGTAGAGGATTATCTTTCCCACCTCGACCTGTCAGCCGGAAAGAGCCTTCATGATGCTTGTAACGCAATTTGGCCGCAATATGCGGAAGTCATTTTCAATCGCAAGCATACCATCCTCCATCACATCAATGAAACTTTGGCTAAAAACCCTTCATTGCAAGTCATCTCCGGCGCGGCGGGGCTTGACCCGCTGGGGTTGGAATTGACGCAACCATAAAGGGTTAGACATTTTTGAAATTGACCGCGAACAAATGCCCATAAAGGCCGGTTTAATAAACATCCCGCAACTGCATCTCATTGAAGGCGATTTAGCACACACATCATCAATTATTGACAAGCTAAAACACGCCGGTTGGCAACAGCACAGACCGACTTTTTTGATTATGGAAGGTATTAGCTATTATCTGACACCAGACATCTTGCAAAATTTTGTAACAGCCATAAATCCGCAATATGCCATTTTCGACCATTTGCGGGAAAGTGGCATGAATGAAGCCGCCGATATTATCTGCTCGAAGGTATTTAACCTTATCCGGGACTATATCAAAATGGATAAAATCCAACGCTATGACGCTTCATCTTTAAGTAAATTACTGGGTATGAAGACGAGTAATAACTGGTCTCTATGCGCGATGGAACGTCAACGCACAGGGCACAATCTTCACTTCCTCTCAGACGATTTTGGCTGGCTAGACGTAACGGCTTTTGAGGCCACTTGAAGACACTTAAGCCATATAAGCCGGTGGGAGGGTTAATTTTTCCGGGCTAGCATCTCTTGACGCAAAGATTGATTGGTTTTCAGAGTTTTTTTAAGCTCAGCCTCACGCGACATTGCTGCCCCACGAGTTTTAAATGTTTCAAAATGTAAAATCTGCCAGACACGGCCTCTGGTGGCCTTGGCGCCTTTTCCGGCGTTGTGGGCTGCCAGTCGTTTTTCAAGATCATGCGTCCAACCGGAATAAAGACGCGGACTCCCGCCCTTGGCGCAATCAGACCACGAGCCAAGCACATAGGCATAACAAGGCTTCACTTGTGCTTTGTCGTCCACTTTTTTAGGTATATTCATTGGCTCATCTTTCTAAGGCATAATCAAGCACTAGGCTTGCATATTCACCTAAAAATCGTAAATTGGCTAATCACAAAAGAGGTAGATATGACCACTCAAATAATACGCCATGATTGGACTGCAGATGAAGTGCAGGACCTTTTTGACCTCCCTTTTAATGATTTGATTTTTGAAGCCCAGACCATTCACCGGAAGTTTTTCAATCCGAATGAAGTGCAGATGTGCCAGCTTCTATCTATTAAAACGGGTGGGTGTCCAGAGGATTGTGGCTATTGCAGCCAATCGGCATTTGCCGAGTCAGACCTTGGGGCCAGCAAACTCATGGATGTTGAAGAAGTTTTAAGCGAAGCCCGCAAAGCCAAAGATGGCGGCGCAACACGCTATTGCATGGGCGCAGCATGGCGCTCCCCCAAAGACAGGGATATGGAAAATCTAAAGGCAATGATCAGCGGTGTACGGGATATGGGTATGGAAACATGCGCAACACTCGGCATGCTGACCGCAGACCAGGCGCAAGAGTTGGCTGATGCCGGGTTGGATTATTATAATCACAACATAGATACCTCAGAAGAATTTTACGGTGAAATCATCACCACAAGAACCTTTCAGGATCGTCTTGATACACTAGATGTTGTCAGAGAAAGCGGCATGAAAGTGTGCTGTGGCGGGATTATCGGCATGGGAGAGAAAATACTTGATCGTGCTGAAATGCTTCGCACACTGGCAAATCTTGCTACACACCCGGACTCCATTCCGATTAATCAACTCATTGCCATTCCGGGCACCAAGCTGGAAAATGTCAATCTGCCTCATTCTATTGACTTTGTGCGCTGTATTGCGGTGGCACGAATAATGATGCCCCGATCTACTGTCAGGCTTTCAGCCGGGCGCGAAGAAATGTCAGATGAAATGCAGGCACTGTGTTTCTTTGCCGGTGCGAATTCAATTTTTGTCGGCGATGAGTTGCTGACCACCGATAATCCGGGACGCGATAAAGATGCCGCCCTGATGTCCAAATTGGGTATTGAGGCACTTCCGGCTTTTGAAGAGCCGGCATTGGATAAAGAGCCAACAAATAACCTTGTATCCCACTCCTTACATGAGGAGCGAGCTTAAAAGCTCTAGCCCTTAGAAATTACCTAGGTGCGCGTTTAGCGAGTATTCTCTGGAGTGTTCGGCGGTGCATGTTTAACCGCCGAGCCGTCTCGGAAACATTGCGGTCGCAAAGTTCATAAACCCGCTGAATATGCTCCCACCTGACTCTATCTGCAGACATAGGATTTTCAGGCGGTTTTGGTTTGGACGCCCCATTTACTGTAAGAGCAGCTTCAATTTCATCCGCATCGGCTGGCTTGGCGAGATAATCCACCGCTCCTTTTTTAACAGCCTCAACAGCAGTTGTTATATTGCCGTAGCCGGTGAGCATAATCACCCGCCCGTCAGGGTTGGCTTGTTGTACGGCTTCAATCACATCCATGCCGTTGCCATCCTGAAGACGCATATCCACGACGGCGTAGGCAGGCTTGACGCTTTTGGCCAGCACAAGCCCCTCAGCCACATTATCAGCAATACTGACGATATACCCACGGCGCTCCATGGCGCGCGCAAGGCGCGTCAACCATGGCAGGTCGTCATCAACCAAAAGCATGGTTTTACCCTCAGGGAGTATGCTTTCTTCCGTGTCTTGAGCAATGTCAGTCACAATATCCTCATTAACCGATTAAGGTCTCAACATATATATAGGTTAACAAACTAAATACGCAAATTTGCATCTAACGGTTCTGGAAACTTCTTGTAATTATCGCTGTTTCAAGCTTCCGGAATAGCCTCTAAAAGGGCGCGTGACCATGTCACCTTAATCTCAGCACCCTTTTCAGGTAATGCTTTATTTGTTGCCACGACTTGTCCGCCGGTTCTCTCAAGCAGGGTTTTGGCAATAAAAAACCCTAAACCCATGCCTGATTGCGCGGTCATATCACCTGAAGCCGGACGCGAAGTCAGCCAGGGTTCACCAAGTCGGGGGAGAATATCATAGGCGAAGCCCGGGCCGTCATCAGACACACAAATTTCAATACTTTGCGCCTCAATCCTGGCAGTAACGGCAACCGCATTGGTTGAAAATTCTGCCGCATTCTCAATGAGATTGCCAAGACCATAAATAATCTCAGGCTGTCGGATAACATAAGGCTCGGATATGTCCTCCGGCCCGATTGTTACAAGGATTTGCTTTTCATGCCCTCCAGCTTCATCAATGGCCTCCTGAATAAGAGCAGATAAGGACATACGAGAAAAAATAGTGTCTCCCTGATCCGATTGTGTGGTCAAAGAGGAAAGTATTTCCTTGCAACGTTTAGTTTCTGTGAGCAGGGATTGCAAATCCTCTGCTAACTCACTGTCAACGAGCGGACTGGATTGTAATTCTTTGGCAATCAGACCGATTGTTCCGAGTGGTGTACCAAGCTGATGTGCAGCGGCCGCCGCCAACCCATCCAAAGCGGATAATCGATGCTCACGGGCAAGTACTTGTTGTAAAGCCGTACTCGCCGCAGTCATACGGCGTCCCTCATGACTAATGCGCCAAACATAGGCCGAAATAAATGCCAGGCCGAGCATTAATGCCGCCCATACACCAAGGAGATAAATTTCAGGAAAATTCGGCGGCTCCCCTTTCCAAGGCAAAGGCATATGGAAATAAGCCAACAGGCTGATAACCGCACAAGACATACCCACCAACAACAAAGTAGCTCTCGCAGTCAAAACTGTCGCGGAGACAGTCACTGGCGCAAGGATCATCACAATAAAAGGATTAGCAAGCCCCCCCGTCATAAACAAAAGCGCTGTCAGCTGAAGCAAATCATATAACAGATAGGCTGCAGCAAATTTTGGTGATAACCGGTAGTTTGATGGATAATAAAGCCAAAGCCCGATATTGACCGCTACTGACATTAAGACCAGACCGATACACGACAAAAGTGGCATTTGATATTCAAGCACAAAGCCAACAATAAAAATTGTTACCGATTGACCGGAAACCGCCAGCCAACGTAGCAGTGTTTGCACCCGCAAAAGCACTCCCGCGTCACGGGTCAAAAATTGGGCTGATTGTCGAGTGCCACCATAAAAGTTAGCGTCAGCGATTTTTTCAGACATTTACTTTTGAGCTTCTAAATAAGAGACAATTTTCCGATGGCGTTGTTCACGTGCCCAATCGAGCGCCGTCCGACCGGTTAAATCCGTATCGTCGGGATAAGCGCCGTTTTCTATCAGCACCTTCACAGCCTCAAGGTGACCATTTCGTGCGGCTCTAATAAGCGGCACTTCACGGCGCAGACCGGTTTTATCAGGGTCTGCACCTCCTTTTAGCAAATGTTCGAGGATAGCTGAATGGCCTGCAGCAGCTGCTACCCCAAGCGGCGTCCGGCTGTTAAGACCTCGGTCATTGACCCGCGCGCCCCTGGAAATCAAGTAACGCACCCCAAGCTCATAACCATTTTCTGCCACAATGACGAGCACGGGGTCCCCTTCACGGCTTCGGCTATTGGGGCTGTTGCCCTCAATAAAACCACGTTCCATGACACCGACGCTGTTATTTTTAGCACCTTTAACCATGTCATTTTCCTTGCCAAAACCCTGAGCATTGGCCCCCAACGGCACAGTTAACATGGTAAGGCAAAGCCAGAGGCAGAGATGCAGGCAGAGGGCGAGAGCCCAGAGTGGTTGAAAACCAATTTTAATGTTTTTAAGGCTATCCATAAGGCTATCCATAAGGCTATCCAATTGCATGGTCATAACGTCCTTATTGAGCATTTGCACGTCTCATTTGTGCTTCTCATTGACACTGTTCAACATTCTGTAGCATAGAATAAGGATTGTTGCCACGCATACAAAACAAACGCTTTAAACGGAACTATAAGATTGTCTTCTAAACTCAGATTTACCCTGCTCGCAGCTATTGCCTTGTTAGCGCTGGTTCTTGGCTATCTCGTTGCGGCTCTTATCAGCCCCTCACCCCCCTTGAGTCAACCCACGCAGACCCTTTCACTTGATGGCAGTTTTAATCTCATCGACGAAGCCGGACAGCCGGTGACGCAAGACAGTTATGAGGGGAAGTTCAAGCTCGTTTATTTCGGGTTTACTTACTGTCCTGATGTTTGCCCCATGCAACTTGAAGTCGTTAGCCACGCGCTGGACATTGCAAAAATCTCCCCAGAATGGCTGACAACACTCTTCATCACTCTAGACCCCGAGCGCGACACCCCTGAGGATATGAAGATATATACGGACAATTTTCATAAAAGTATTATTGGCCTCACAGGGTCTTTGGAACAAATTCAACAGGCGGCAAAAGCCTATAAAGTTTATTTCCAGAAAGTTGCAGATCCTGAAACTACCGGCGGCTATACGGTTGATCACAGTTCAATCGTTTTCCTGATGGGCCCGGATAACACCTACAAACAGCATTTTACTCATCGTGACAGTGCTGAAGATATTGCCGGAAAAATCACGTCAATCATCAAAGCGGCACAAAACTAGATATCCAGATTTGTTACTGACAGGGCATTATCCTGAATAAATTGCCTACGGGTTTCCACAACGTCACCCATGAGTTGTTCAAACAGATTATTTGTTTCAGCAACATCGCTGATTTTAACCTGCAACAGGGATCTCGCATTATTATCCAACGTTGTTTGCCAAAGTTGGTCAGGGTTCATCTCACCCAACCCTTTATATCTTTGAAGACTGAAACCCTGTTGCCCGATTTCAAGCACTGCATTTAGAAGGTCAGTCGGCGACAGGATGCGTATAGATTTGTCTTTATGATTTAATTGCGCCGGGCCGAGATAGGTTGCCTGCAATTCCTTGGTCATTTTATCAAGCCTACGCGCATCCGCTGAAGCGATAAGCGGGCCATCAATGTGAATTTCCTCGCGAACGCCACGCAGCACCCGCCAGAGATGCAAACCGCCATCGCCGGACGGCTCCCCATGCCAGCCGCGCTCAATATCCTCAAAAAGCATATCCAGTCTTTTCGCGATATAAGTCGAGCTTTGTTCAGCGAGATCAGTTTTGGACATAATATCCGGCGTCAACGCGCCTGCAATGGCAGTTTGTTCAATAACAAAATGTGGATATCTGGGCGGCAAGCCAGCCAGTATCGACCTGATTTTCAGAGCCTGATTAACCAGTTCACGCAAATCATTTCCTGAAATCTGCTCGCCATTATGCAGAACCAGGACAGCATCTTCGAGCCCTGAATTAATAAGATAATCCTCCAGACCCGCCTCATCCTTGAGGTAAGTCTCTGAAGAATGTTTTTTCACTTTATAGAGCGGTGGTTGGGCAATATAGAGATGCCCACGTTCGATAATTTCCGGCATTTGTCGATAGAAGAAAGTCAGCAGCAAGGTACGAATATGCGCTCCATCCACATCAGCATCAGTCATGATAATTATTTTGTGATATCTGAGTTTATCGATATTAAAGTCTTCCCGCCCGATACCGGTACCCAGCGCCGTTATCATTGTGCCGATTTCATTAGAAGACAGCATCTTATCAAAGCGGGCGCGTTCAACATTAAGGATTTTACCTTTAAGTGGCAAAACCGCCTGATTGCGCCTATTTCGGCCTTGTTTAGCAGACCCACCCGCCGAGTCACCCTCCACTATAAACAATTCGGAAAGCGCAGGGTCTCTTTCCTGACAGTCGGCAAGCTTACCCGGCAGACTTGAAATATCCAGCGCACCCTTGCGGCGGGTCAATTCACGCGCTTTACGGGCGGCTTCTCTTGCCATCGCTGCCTCAGCAACCTTGGCAACAATATGCTTTGCCTCATTGGGGTGTTCTTCAAACCAATTATTCAACACATCATTTACGACGCTCTCAACAACAGGGCGCACTTCGGATGACACCAGCTTATCTTTTGTTTGGCTGGAGAATTTGGGATCAGGTACTTTAACCGACAAAACAGCTGTCAGACCCTCTCGGCAATCATCACCTGTCAGCGTCACTTTTTCTTTTTTAGCAATGCCGCTGGCATTGGCATAATTGTTGACAGTCCGCGTTAGCGCACCTCTAAAGCCCGCCAGATGCGTGCCACCATCTCGTTGAGGAATATTATTGGTAAAACAAAGCACCGTCTCGTGATAGCTATCATTCCACCACAGTGCGATTTCTACCGTGATCCCATCCTTGTCAGAGGCAATCAATACAGGGCTCTCAAGCAAGGGTTGTTTCGCGCGGTCAAGATAACGGGCAAAGGCCTCAAGCCCGCCTTCATAAAACAATGTGGTCTTTTTTTCTTCTGCCCCACGCTGATCGCTAAGATCAATTGTTACGCCACTATTGAGAAACGCTAATTCACGCAAGCGATGCTCGAGCGTATCAAAGCTGAAATCAGTCATAGTGAAGGTGGCATCAGATGGGTGGAAGGTAATCTGAGTGCCGGTCGTATCAGCTTTGCCGGTCTCTTTCAGATCCTCTATCGCCTCGCCATGCTCAAAGCGCATCATATGGGTTTTGCCGTCACGGTAAATAGTCAGCTCAAGCCAGTCGGAAAGCGCATTCACCACAGAAACACCCACGCCATGCAGACCACCTGAGACTTTATAACTGTTCTGGTCGAATTTACCGCCGGCATGCAGTTGAGTCATAATCACTTTGGCGGCAGACATGTTTTCTTCTTCATGGATTTCTGTAGGAATACCGCGCCCATTATCCGACACAGTAACCGAACCGTCAGGATTCAACTTGACCGTCACCGTGTCACAATGACCTGCCAGCGCCTCATCAATCGCATTATCGACAACCTCATAAACCATGTGGTGCAGACCCGTGCCATCGTCCGTGTCACCAATATACATGCCCGGACGCTTTCTCACAGCCTCAAGTCCCTTTAGAACCTTGATAGAGGATGCGCCGTAATCCTCTTCCTGATTGTCCTCTTTTGACTTTTTCTTTTTATCGCTCATTATTTTCTCCAAATGTTATCAGGCGTTCTTGATGAGCTGCCCGTCAAAAGTTAAATGCGTCCCTGTAAAATCAATCTGCTTAAATACCCCCGGATCGGTCCCGGTAATCCAGGCCTGCGCACCAAGGTTTCCAATCACCTCGATAAGCGCAGCCCGGCGTGTCCCATCCAGATGGGCAGCAACTTCATCCAACAAGAGAAGTGGTACGCGCCCGGTCTCACCCGACATCACACGTGCCTGCGCCAGAACCAACCCGACAAGCAGAGCTTTTTGCTCACCTGTCGAACAGTCAGATGCAGGCATATCTTTACCCTTATGGCGAACGACCAAATCACTCCGGTGCGGCCCTTCAAGCGTTCGCCCAACAGACGCATCCAACCCACGTGATCTTTTCAAATGTAACCGGAAAGCATCTTCAACAGCCAGCGCGGAGTCTTGCCGTAAGGCGGCTTCCATCCAACCCTCAAGTGCAATTTCAGCCTCAGGAAAGGCATCATGGCTATGCTGCAACCCTGCCGCCAATGCATCCAGTGCCGTTAGGCGGGCATCGGCAATCGCAACACCCGACACCGCCATGTTGCTTTCAAGACTATCAAGCCAACTATCGGAAGATGGGTCTTCCTGTAAGAGGCGATTACGTTCACGCATGGCGCGTTCATAATCCTGAGACATTTTTGCATGTTGTGGCGACAGACCCAATGCATAGCGGTCGAGGAACTTGCGCCGACCGGATGCGCCATCAACAAATAACCTATCCATCGCAGGGGTAAGCCATAATTGTGGCAACATGACGGTAAGGCGGTCAAACCCTTTGACATTTTGTCCATCAATCCGCAATCGACGGGTAGCGGCATTAGGATCAATCCCAACCCCAATTTGGATATCTTCTTCTTGTGTTCGCACACGTGCTGACACAGACCACGCCGTGGCGCCATCCCGCCGAGCCAGTTCGGATAGTTTGGCAGTTCGCAAACCCCGACCCGGGCCGAGCATGGAAATAGCTTCAAGAATATTTGTTTTGCCGACACCATTGTCGCCTGAGAGAACAACAATACCGTTGCCGGTAACAATGTGGGCTTTCTCATGCGACCTGAAGTCCGTCAATTTCAATTCAGCAATTGACGGAGAAAAAATCTTATCTTTTGCATTATTGGCCATACTGCCTTGGGCGCTTTTTATCGCGCCGTCTGGTAAGTCATGGTTCGTTTGAAGCATGCGCCTCAAACCCGCATTGGCATGAGGACATATAGCGCGTCGGCATCCTGCTCATCGCGAATAAGAGTTGGTGAACCGGAATCCGCTAGTTCAAAAATCGCCATATCACCATCTAGTTGACCGGTAATATCCAGAAGATAACGCGCATTAAAACCGATATCGAGGGAGTCGGCGCTATAACCAACACCTAATTCATCCGTCGCACTCCCACTTTCAGGGTTTGAAACTGTGAAGGTTAGCGAGTCGTCAGCCAGACTGAGCTTAACGGCGCGTGAGCGTTCATTTGAAACGGCGGATACCCTATCCACACATTGCACGAATGCCTTAGCGTCAACTGAAAGGCGCTTGTCATTATTAGATGGAATAACACGATTATAATCAGGGAACTTACCGTCAATGAGTTTTGACGTAAGAGAAATATTCTCATGTGAGAAGTTAATCTTGGTTTCTGAAACCTGTGCTGACACTTCACCACTTGAATTTTTCAATAATTTTTGTAGCTCATTGACCGTTTTGCGCGGCACAATAATTGCCGGCATCTCACTTGCGCCGACAGGTTGCGGGCATTGTGCTTGCGCCAGCCTGTGACCGTCAGTGGCAACGGCACGTAACATGGATGTGCCATCCTCATCAACAATGTGAAGATAAATGCCGTTAAGATAATGACGTGTGTCTTCATTTGAAATGGCAAAACGGGTTTTATCAATAAGCCTAAGCAAATCACCCGCAGGCAGAGCAAAGGCATGCGGCATATCACCCAATGTCAGAGACGGGAAGTCCTCACGGGGTAAGCTCTGCAAAACAAAGGAGGAGCTGCCAGAGTTCAAACTCAATTGTGTCGCGGTCTCGTCCTTGGAAAGGTTGACCTGACTGCCGGCCGGCAACTTATTGACAATGTCATAAAGCATGTGCGCCGGGGCAGTTGTAGCACCGGTTTCGGCAACTTCAGCTTCAATACTCTCTTTGATTTCTATTTCAAGATCAGTCGCGGTAAGCAACAGGGCCCCGTTTTGAGCCTCCAGAACAACATTAGACAGGATTGGGATAGTATTTCTTCGCTCCACAACACTCTGAACATGTTCAAGTGCTTTTAGGAGGGCGCCCTGTTCAATTGTCACTTTCATTTCTTCATTATCTCCTAAAGATAGGGATTTCTAAGGGCTCTTAAGCGTCTGCAAGCCTAAAGACGAATCACCCATAGAATATAACACCTAAATGGCCTGTATGACACTATTTAGGTGCGGATTTCTTGTCTGTTTTGCCGATTAACTGGGCAGAAAAAAGCTTTATAAGCGGTTCTGAGCGATACCAATACGCAAGATGAAGAAAGTGGGGCTTTCAGGCATAGAGCTACAGAGCAGGTTACGCCTCAAGACTACGAAGTAGTAGATCTACATCTTCTTCAATTGAGGGGTCTGACTCGCGCAAGCTCTCCACTTTTCGGACGGCATGAATGACTGTTGTGTGATCCCGTCCGCCAAATTTACGACCGATTTCAGGCAGAGACCTAGTCGTTAATTGTTTTGAGAGATACATAGCTATTTGGCGCGGACGCGCAACTGCACGAGAGCGCCTCGCCGACAACATATCCCCCATCCGGACATTATAATAATCAGCAACCTTGCGCTGAATCTGATCAATAGATATCCGGCGCTCTGACGCACGAAGCAAGTCACGTAAGATTTCTTTTGCCATCTCAAGCGTTATCGGGCGACCGCTGAAGGAAGCAAAAGCCACGACTCTGTTAAGTGCACCTTCCAGTTCACGAATATTGGTGGCAACGCGCTGGGCAAGGAATTCCAAGACCTGCTCGGGAACGGATGCGTCCTTATGATTGCGCATAAGAGTTTCAGCTTTGGACTGCAAAATACCCAGTCTCAATTCATAATCTGTGGGGTGAATATCTGCGACCAGCCCCCAGCCCAATCGGGACCGGATACGCTCCTCAATACCCTCAAGATCTGAAGGCGATCTATCAGCCGAAATAATCACCTGATGATTGCCGTCAATCAATGCATTGAAAGTATGGAAGAACTCTTCTTGGGTGGACTCTTTACCGGCAATGAACTGAATATCATCAACCATCAAAACATCAACTTCGCGGAACTGCTGCTTAAAGGACATCATGTCTTTATATCTGAGCGCACGAATAAACTGATACATGAATTTTTCTGCCGATGTGTAAATCACACGTCGGCTCGGGTCGTTACGGCGAATTTCCCAAGCAATGGCATGCATCAAGTGGGTCTTACCAAGACCAACACCGCCATAAAGGAAAAGCGGGTTATGCAATTTATAATAAGACGGGTCTCCGTCGGTAATCCGACGGGCTGCCGCATGCGCCATTTCATTGGACTTGCCGACGACAAAATTATCAAATGTATATCTTGGCTCCAGAGGCGCGCCCACGTCATCATGAGTGCGCTCTTCACTGGGGGCTTGATTGACTTGAGTGTTTTGAACCGGCTGGGATGAACGGCTATCCGTTACAACTCGGCTTATGGTCTCAGGTTGCGCGACTGGTTGGTGCATAGCCGGCTGAATGCTGATGTTAATTTTGCTGATAGTCTCATTCTCTTTTTTCCAATGACCGAGAATGCGCTTCAGGTAATTCGTTTCAATCCAGCTACCAATAAACCTCGTGGGCACCTGAATTGTGACCGAGGCAGGGGTTGTTTTCAAAATTTCAAGATGACGGAACCAGCTATTGAAAGTGGCCTCCCCCAATTCAGCTCGTAATCTCGATCTGACCCTTTCCCACTGCCGCTTGGCAATGACAAGGTCGTCTGTAGTTTTGTCTTGACGATTTTGATTTGTGTTTTCTTCTGACATCCCTGCTCCATCCTGCTTATGCAAGAAATAATCTCTTTATCATTATCATTGCTGAACCCATGGAAGACTATCTGACTTCCACCCATTGACCCCACCTCTGTGATGTTCACGGTCAGCATCACCCTCAAAGCCACCAGCAATATTAAAACTCGCTTCATAGCCATTCGCTTTTGCGATTCTGGCAGCCGAAGCAGATCGTGCGCCAGAGCGACACAAAAACAGCACGGGTGGTGTTTTGTTCGGAATGGCAGCCTCCAGCATATTTATGAAATCTGCGTTAAGATTCATTTCCGGAAACATTTGCCAACTTATAAATTTTGTTTCGTGATGAATTGAGGACACATCAGGAATACCAACAAACGCCCATTCTGCAGAAGTCCTAACGTCCACCAGATTAGCGTCGTCATCCTGACTGAGAATTTCATAAGCGGTGAGAGGTGTTACATCACCGTCATACCCGTTTGCAGAGTTTTCGAGAATCGAAAAATCGAAAGATGCTTTTTCTTTCCTTTCGATATCACTCTGCATTTCTGTCTCCGCCTTTAATAATTAGCTGATAATCAGCAATTTGTTTGAGCGCGACAGGAGGAGCTTCAGCAGATGATGGCTTAAGAAAACTTAAGATATCGTCACATATTCAAATCATGTCATAACGCTTAGGGAGTTAGGAAACAAAATCTTTAAGAGCGTTCACACAATTTAAGAAGATTAACATTCAATTAAAATTACTTTTAAATAAAACGTCCAAATAAATTGGCTCTCAATCAAATCTATAAAGTGACCCTTAAATACCGCCAAATTAGACCACTAATTTTACCCGGCGTTTTTTCATCATTTATGAAAATATTTAAGAATTATGAACTGATCGAGATGTGATTCTGTGACCCTTGTGATGATTGTTACCTGTACTCCCGATAATAACCATATCCAGACGGAGCATGGCTGGCAACTAGAAGGAAACAAGAACTTCTATTTTTTTTTGTTTTTTTTTAATGTTTTTGAAAACCTTGCGTCACAATAACCAAGGAGGCCCGACAAATTTAAAAAATGCCGGTGAGTTGGAATTGAGTTTTAAGAATTATGGCCGTTAAAACGCCAATAAAGCCGTGATTAGCCGAGTTTTGCAACACGCTTGGACAGACGGGAAACTTTGCGTGATGCAGCCCGCTTGTGCATGATACCCTTTTGACTATTTCTCATAATGGCAGGTTCAGCGTTTTTCAGGGCTTCCTGCGCGGCGCTCTTATTTCCTGCAGTAATGGCTTCTTCAACGCTACGGATAAAGCTACGCATGCGTGAACGGCGGGCTTTGTTTATCTCGGTACGTTTAGCAATCTTGCGAACCATTTTTTTGGCAGATTGGGTATTCGCCATAATGAGCAGTCTTTCTCGTTAATACGATTTTTTAAATCAATAAGATTTAGTAAATTTCGTGTAAAACACCCCTGACAAATTTTTCATCAGGATGGGCGGTTTTATAGGCCGCGCATGAGCTAGCGTCAACCTTTAAAGCAACAAAATTTGAATTAATTTCCGGCGATTGGCTGTAGACGGAAAAACACAACACCACCTTCATATTTAATTGTTAGCGCCTCGCCCTCTCGGTGGAAGATTTCAGTGTTTCTGACAGCCAGTTCCGGCTTATTTTGCCAACCCAAATTAGGTAGGCTTAAACGGTAAAAAGCGAAAATATCTGCCGAAGGCGTTGCCGCCAAAGCTTCAATGGAAACAATTCGGCCTTCCGGCTTGTCAAAAATTAAGGCTCCCGTCTCGGCTTCAGACAAGCCGGGCGCCAGGGGTATATCCGGCGCTACAGACAAGAATGATGCCGCCAAAGAACTGCCTACTGAAAGGACAAGCACGGCAGACCATACAGTCAATTTTTGTGAAATATTTTTAAAGTTTTTAATCATCATGTTGTTTTGTGTCATGATTTCTCTTGAGATGACAATATATTATTTTCGTGCCGCATGTTTATCTTATTAAGTTTCACTCTTAAATATTTTACCTGTTCACCTTTGACATTTGGAACAGTAAAAACTTGATCGCCCGGACTGTACAAGCCTTTTAATTTTACCTCCACATTCGGGCTTCAAACAAGCCTCACCCTCGCGGTCGTAAACATCAAAATTATGCTGAAAATATCCCGCCGAACCTTGTGCACCCGCAAAATCCCTCAATGTAGACCCACCGGCGGTGATCGCCTCATCAAGAACATTCTTGATAGCTTCAATAAGCCGCCCGGTGCGAACCGGTCCGACATGACAGGCGAGCCTTCGGGGCGAAATTCCTGATCGGTATAAAGCCTCGCAAACATAAATATTACCCAGACCGGCAACCACATGCTGGTCCAGCAGGGCAGATTTAATTGGTGACCGCCGATTTTTTAACTTTTCTAACAGCACTTCTGAGTCGAAAGCATCTCCGATAGGTTCCGGTCCCAACTCGCGCAGATGTTTGGACTCATTAACATCAGTCAATGCCATCATATCCATATAGCCAAACCGACGCGGGTCTGTGTAAACAAGCTCCGTTCGGTCATCAAACCAGATATGCACATGATCATGCGCCCCAATTTGATTATCTGTCGAGTGATAAAAACGAGCTGTTTCACCAGTTTCATCTGATTGTGTCGGATAGACCGTAAAACGTCCGGTCATTCCTAAATGCGTCAGCCAGATTTTATCGCCCGCCTCACCGGCTTGGTCATTCCCCAACTGAATTAAAATATATTTGGCACGGCGGGTAATGTTTTTGACCGTGCTGCCCTCCAACTGATCTTGCAATCCTTCAGGAAAAGGAAACCGCAAATCTTGGCGCCGAAGATCTGCACGAACAATGCGGCGGTCGATTATATGTGCCCGCAATCCGCGGCAGACAGTCTCAACTTCAGGTAATTCTGGCATGGAACATCTTTCAATCTGATATACATATTACTTATATCAAGTTTTCAGTGCCGCTATTTCTAGCCTATTCATCAGGATTGGGCTATCGTCCTGAAAAATAGCCCAATGAAGTGACATGACAGAAAAAACCACTACAGCATCATTCGGTCGGCAAGATGTGCCGATAGAAGAAAAACAAAAACGCGTGCATCGTGTGTTTGAAAGCGTTGCCGATAAATATGATGTGATGAATGACCTTATGTCGGGTGGGTTGCACCGTGTCTGGAAACAGCATATGGTCGACAGCCTCGCTTTGCCCACCGGAAACCGCGATTTTCATCTACTGGATGTAGCGGGTGGTACGGGCGATATTGCTTTTAAAGCCGCCGCCAAGGCAGGGGACGGTTTTACCGCCACCATTCTTGATATTAATGAAGCCATGTTACAGGCCGGACAGACGCGACTTGAAAAAAAGAAAAATATACCCCGTTCGGAAAATATTAATTTTACTGCCGGCAACGCCGAGGCACTTGCATTGCAGGACGGGTTTTTTGACGCTTACACGATTGCGTTCGGCATAAGAAATGTCACGCATCGTGATAAAGCACTCGCCGAAGCCTACCGAGTGCTTAAACCCGGCGGGCGATTTTTATGCCTCGAATTCAGCCATGTGGCTGATCCAATGCTTGAGAAGCTATATGACCGCTGGTCGTTTAATATCATCCCTAAAGTCGGCAAGTTCATTGCCGGCGATGAAGAGGCGTATAAATATCTTGTTGAGAGTATCAGACGCTTTCCTAGGCCGGATAATTTCTCCCGAGAAATAGAGGCGGCGGGCTTTTCTCAGGTCAGATATGAAAGGCTCTCCGGAGGTATTGTAGCCCTGCATAGCGCGTGGCGGATTTAAAATGCGGCTTTTCAGTTTCTTCAAACTAATTGGCTTCATCCGTCTGGTGTTCGCGCAGGACAGCTTGCTTCCCCCTGACTTCAAAGAAAAAGCGCCACTTTGGCTAAAAGCGCTTCGCAAGGTTTTTACCCTTGGCGCAAGAAAATTTGACCAAGACTCTCGCGGCGTTGAATTATCAAAAAAACTGCAATCACTTGGCCCCACCTATATTAAGCTCGGTCAGTCGCTGGCAACACGTCCCGATATTGTCGGTCTCAAATTGGCAAAGGATTTACAATATCTTCAGGACAGCCTGCCTGCCTTTCCTATGAAAGTTGTCGAAAAACTCATCATTGACGAACTTGAACAACCTGTCAGTGAATTGTTTGACGATTTTAGCGAACCTGTTGCTGCCGCCTCCATCGCTCAAGTGCATAAAGCCAAACTCAAAGATGGGACGCCTGTGGCAGTCAAAATATTGCGCCCGGGCATTGAGCAGAAACTAACAACTGAATTATCTACCTTTATGTTTGTAGCCCATATGGTGGAGGCGCTTATCCCTGCAGCCAGACGCTTGCGCCCTGTCGAGGGTGTTCGCACCCTCTGGGATAGCGTGAGACTCGAAATTGATTTGCGTATGGAAGCTGCCGCACTTTCTGAAATGCGCGAAAACACATTAAAGGACGCTAAATTTGATGTTCCGGAAGTCATATGGGAAGCCACTGCCAGACGGGTCGTTACCATGCACTGGTCTGATGGCGCAAAAGCTTCAGACCTTGAAACCCTTGAGGCCGCCGGACATGATATGCAAAATCTTGCTACCAGGCTGATACAGGCCTTTTTGACCCATGCGCTCCGCGATGGATTTTTTCATGGTGATATGCATCAAGGCAATTTACTGATTTGCCCCGATGGGACATTTGTCGCGATTGACCTTGGTATTATGGGACGACTAGATCAGAATAGCCGACGCTTTCTGGCAGAAATTCTATATGGCTTCATCACCAGAGATTATCGCCGCGTGGCACAAACCCATTTTGATGCCGGTTATGTGCCGGACAGTAAAAGTATGGAAGCATTCGCGCAGGCTCTTCGCGCTATCGGAGAGCCTATTCGTGGGCAGGATGCGGACAGCATTTCTATGGGACGGGTTTTGACACAATTGTTTGAGGTTACAGAACAATTCGATATGCACACCCAGCCGCAATTACTCTTACTACAAAAGACCATGGTTGTTGTGGAAGGCGTTGCCAGAAGTTTTGACCCCAAACTCAATATATGGGATGCGGCGGATCCGGTTGTTTCCGGCTGGATTAAAGGTGAATTAGGGCCTGAAGCGATTTTAAAAGATGCAGTAGACGGCATGCAACGCGCCGCCAAATCCATCGGACGCCTGCCCGATACATTGGAACGCGTAGAACGCAATCAGGAACAGCTTGAAAAAATTCTCTCTGATAAGGGGTTTAAAATTCATTATGAAGATGAAAAGAAAAATACCCTAAAGCCAATATTGCTGATAACCGGTCTCGCTGTCGGCGGTTATCTGACCTATCGTATTTTCCAATAAAATCCGAAACGGTATCAAGAGCTTAAAATTACATTTAATTCCGGTAGAATTTGTTTTATACCAGTTGCAGACAGGTAAAGGATTTCCGGATGTCTGCACGATTGTTAAATAAACGTATTTTGCTGATTGTCGGTGGCGGTATTGCCGCCTACAAGACACCAGAGCTTGTCCGGCAATTAGTAAAAGAAGGCGCAAATGTGCAATGTCTGCTGAGCAAATCAGGCAGTGAATTTGTAACCGCCCTCACCCTTGCATCGGTAAGTGGTAATAAAGTCTTTCAAAATCTTTTTGACCTCACCGATGAAACCGAAATGGGGCATATTCAGTTATCTCGCAACGCGGATCTTGTGCTTGTCGCCCCGGCAACAGCAGATTTAATGGCGAAAATGGCGCAAGGATTTGCCAACGACCTCGCCAGCACGGCCTTATTGGCAACCGACAAGCCGGTGATGATTGCTCCAGCCATGAATGTGCGTATGTGGCTTCATGATGCAACGCAGCGCAATTTAGAAACACTCATAAATGACGGCATTGCCATTATTGACCCCAATGAGGGGGATATGGCTTGTGGCGAAACAGGCCCGGGTCGTATGGCCGAACCATCGGAAATTATGGAAGCCGTTGCTGAGGCTCTTGTGCCAAAGGGACCCCTTAAAGGGCTGAAGGCGCTTGTCACGGCTGGTCCGACGCATGAACCGATTGACCCTGTGCGTTATATTGCAAATCGGTCCTCCGGCAAGCAGGGCTATGCCATTGCCGAAGCGATGGCGGCTCTTGGCGCAGAAACTTTGCTCGTATCCGGCCCCGTTAATTTGCCTGACCCCAGTGGGGTGCGCGTTATACGCATAGAGACCGCAGTTGAAATGGCAGCAGCTTGTGAAGAAGCTTTGCCCAGTCAGATTGCCGTCATGACTGCAGCAGTTGCAGACTGGCGAACAACCCTGCCCGCCTATGAAAAAATCAAAAAACAGGCTGACAACACGCCGCTTTCATTAGAGCTAACAGAAAACCCGGATATTCTTGCCGGGCTGGCAAATCATACACATCGCCCTGATTTGATTGTCGGTTTTGCCGCTGAGACAGAACAGGTCATGGATCATGCGCGGGAAAAATTTAACCGTAAGGGCTGTGACTGGCTCATGGCGAATAACGTGTCCCCCGATAGCGGGGTAATGGGCGGTGATTTTAATACCATACATTTTTTAACCCGGACATCAGAAGAAAGCTGGGAAATGCTCAGCAAACAAGATGTGGCCCTCAGGCTTGCAGGAAAAATCGCTGATTACTTCTCAGAAACTCACTCAAAACCAGAAAAACAGGAAGCACAGTAATGGCCCACAATGTCAGCATTGAGATTAAACGCCTGCCCCATAGCGAGGGCTTGCCCCTGCCATCTTATGAAACGGAACAAGCCGCAGGCATGGATTTAAGAGCCGCATTGCCCGAGGACAATCCAATGACCCTTGCTCCCGGCAAAACCGCAATGGTGCCGACGGGTCTGGCAATGGCTTTACCCCAAGGTTTTGAAGCTCAAGTTCGCCCGCGCTCAGGTTTGGCAGCCAAATTTGGTGTTACCGTACTCAATAGCCCCGGCACTGTTGATAGTGATTACCGGGGTGAGGTGAAAGTTATCCTTATTAACCACGGGGCAGAAGCCTTTGTAATAAATCGTGGCGATCGGATTGCCCAGATGGTTATTGCACCGGTGACACAAGGCATTCTTCAAGAAACAGAAGAACTTCCTGATACCGAGCGGGGCGAAGGTGGATTTGGCTCCACGGGTGGCACCTCTAATAGCTCAAAGGGTTGAAGATGCTGTTTCTAAGCCGAAAAACAGTTTTAGCATTAGAGACTGTTGTAGACGTCGCCCTGCATTCGCGGCCCGACCCGGTGCAAGCGAAGGACATCACCAGTCGACAAAATGTTCCCCAGCGTTATCTTGAGCAGATTATGCAAACCCTCGTGAAAGCCGATATTCTTCGCGGCGTTCGCGGACCCAAAGGGGGATACAGACTGGCACGCGAAAGGCGCAAGATTTTTGCCGGTGAAGTGGTGCGCGTGATCGCTGAAATTGAACGCGTTGAAAACGAAGCAGCCCAGAAATCTAAAGACAGTCAACTCGGGGCCGGTATGACTTTTGAGAAATGTACTGAACTAGAAGATGAATTTCTGAAACATCTCGACAGCGTAAGCATTGACGATATTTGTAAGAGCCATCAAAATAAAAGCACCGTAAGTTCTGAAACATCTGTAGATTTCAACATCTAACCAATCGGGTATAATAATGACATTCGAAAATCGCGGCAAAATTTATAATAACATAACCGAAACAATCGGTGCGACGCCTCTGGTGCGTCTCAATCGGCTACCCGAACAATATGGGGTCTCGGCTGAAATCCTTCTGAAACTTGAATTTTTTAATCCTATGGCCAGCGTTAAGGATCGCATTGGTGTGGCAATGATTGAAGATCTTGAAAATCGCGGCTTGTTAAACGAAAAATCAGTGATTGTAGAGCCGACATCCGGCAATACAGGTATTGCGTTGGCTTTCGCTTGCGCCGCAAAAGGCTACAGGCTGGTTCTTTGCATGCCTGAGAGCATGTCCATTGAAAGACGAAAAATGCTTCTTCTGCTCGGCGCAGAACTCGAGCTCACGCCGGCTGAACTTGGCATGAAGGGCGCAATTGCAAAAGCCGAGGAGCTTATCACTAATCTTGATAATGCCGTGATGCCCCAGCAATTCGACAACCCTGCAAATCCGGAAATTCATCGCAACACCACCGCGCAGGAAATTCTTGCAGATACGGATGGCAAGTTAGATGCCATCATTTCTGGCGTCGGAACGGCAGGCACATTGACCGGCATTGGGAGTATTTTGAAACAACATAATCCTGATATTAAAATCTATGCCGTTGAGCCTGAGGACAGTCCGGTCCTGTCAGGTGGCGACCCCGGGCCTCATAAAATTCAAGGTATTGGCGCAGGCTTTAAACCCGGCAATCTTGATGAAGCACTCATAGATGGTGTTGTGACCATCGGGAATGAAACCGCTTTTGAAACCGCGCGGCGACTTGCAAAAACCGAGGGTATCCCTGGCGGCATATCCTCCGGCGCGGCAACGGCAGCGGCTCTTGAAATTGCCGCTATGCCTGGCATGACCGGCAAAAGGATTGTCACAATTATTCCAAGTTTTGCAGAGCGCTATCTCTCAACAGCATTGTTCGAAGGTCTTTGATGTCTGGCAGTAACGGTCTGCCGGAAAATTCTGATTATACTGAGCGTTATGCGCGTCACCTCGTCCTCAAAGAAATTGGGGGTGCGGGACAACAGAAACTCTCCGCAGCCCGTGTGTTGGTTATTGGCGCAGGTGGTCTGGGCGCATCTCTCTTGGCTTATCTTGCTGCGGCGGGTGTGGGTTCTATCAGCATAATAGATGATGACATGGTGTCACTTTCCAATCTCCAACGGCAAGTGCTTTTTAACCATGAAGATATTGGTCAGCCTAAAGCCATCTGCGCCGCAAAATTTCTGGCAAAACTCAACCCTGATTGCAAAGTAACACCGATAGAAGCGCGCCTGACGGCTGATAATGCGCAAACTTTGATAGACGCCCATGATGTTGTCGCCGATGGCTGCGATAATTTTGCGACCCGGTTTTTGGTGAACGATGCCTGTTATTTTGCTGGTAAACCTCTTGTATCAGCCGCTGTAGGTCGGTTTGACGGACAACTGACAACCTTTAAAGCCTATATGAAAGACACTAACGGAATACCTTATCCTTGTTATCGGTCTCTCGTCCCTGACAACATAAGGGCAGAAGAGGCTGATGATTGCGCAACGACAGGCATTATTGGCGCCTTAACGGGCATAATGGGGAGTCTTCAGGCGCTTGAGGTGATTAAGGAAATTACCGGCACGGGAGACAGTCTGGCAGGGCGGCTTATGGTTTATGACGGTCTTGCAGCCACCGCAAGGGTTGTGGGTCTTCCATGGGATCCATCCAACCCGCTGAACGGGAACACACCATCAATTAATGACTTGTCTTCTCATTCATAGCCATCATTCTCAAACATTCTAATGTGACGCTGATGCTCATAAGGCACTCTTAATTCTCTGTAGCAAGTGTGGGTAATACACGATCCGGCGGGCGATGCCCGTCAAGGAAAGTGCGAATATTAATAAGAACCTTTTCGCCCATACCAAGCCTTCCCTCAATTGTTGCCGAACTCATATGAGGGAGCAGTATTACATTCTGGAATTCCAACAGGCGGGGATTAACCGCAGGCTCACGTTCAAAAACATCCAACGCTGCACCACCAAGGCGTTTTTCTTCCAGTGCGTCCGCCAACGCGTCTTCATCCAGCACCTGCCCGCGCGAGGCATTAATCAAATACGCCCCCTGTTTCAGTAGCTTCATCCGGCGCGGTCCGATGAGATGATAGGTTGCAGGCGTACTCGGACAATTTGCTGATACAAAATCAACATGACCGAGTAAGCGATCCAGACTATCCCAGTATGTTGCGCCCAGCTCTTGCTCAATTTCTTCATGAACGTGATTGCGGTTGTGATAATGAATTTCGAGACCAAAGGCCATAGCGCGCTTCGCAACTGCCTGACCGATACGCCCCATGCCAACAATGCCCAGCTTCTTGCCACCCAGTCGCCGACCCAGCATCCAGTTTGGTGACCAGCCGGTGAAACTACCCGGCTCACGCATAATACGGTCACCCTCGACCATTCGTCGAGGGAGCGCCAGTATGAGTGCCATAACCATATCAGCCGTGTCTTCAGTCAACACGCTCGGCGTATTCGTCACGGTAATGTTGCGAGCATAGGCTGCATCAACATCTATATTGTCAACGCCATTGCCAAAATTCGCGATAAGCTTCAACTGATCGCCGGCATTCTCAATCAGTTCTGCATCAATGGTGTCAGTGACTGTTGACACCAGCACATCCGCGCGCGCCATTGCTGAAGCAATTTCTTCTTTTCCCAGATGGCGATCTTCATTACTGAATTCCACATCAAAAAGCTCCGCCATTCTTGATTCAATGGCAGCCGGGAGTTTTCTAAGGATAATTACTTTTGCAGATTTTACAGTCATATCTTGATAAGGTGTAGCAAATGCCGCTGTCCGGCAAAACTTTTTTTAGCATTAATTCTATTCGAACTGGCGATTTGAGATTAAATAAGGCATTAGGATAAGCAAATCTGTGATGCGTTTCTTATTATTTTTGGCTCCATGAGGCATAGTTATGATTTCAGTATTGTTTGCGCGGCATTTTCGTTTTCTTGCAACCGGGCTAGCTATCTTGGTCATCTCATCAACTCTGGTATCCCCAAGCTGCGCGGAAACCGGCAAACGTGGGGCAAGCGGCCTCCCATTGCCAAGATTTGTCAGCATAAAAGGCAACCCTGTGAATTTGAGACAAGGCCCCGGCACACAATATCCTGCCCTATTAACTTTTAGACGCATAGGCTGGCCGGTTGAAATTCTTGATGAAAATAGCAATTGGCGCAAAATCAGAGATTATGACGGCGACACAGGGTGGATACAGGCCAATCTCCTACGTGGCAAACGCAGCGTTGTGCTGCATCAAAACCCAACGGCACATAAGCTCCGCAAAAGACCCGACGAGAAAGCTGTTATCAAAGCATATCTTCAGCCCGGCATAATTGCCGAGCTTGAAGACTGCATCGGGGAGTGGTGCAATATCCGTGTGAGTAGTTATCGGGGCTGGATACCCCGTGTTTCACTTTGGGGAGTCTATCCACATGAGTTTGCAGAAAAATAACTTAATCAAAATCTCCGGCCAGAGACGCACGCGACTCTTCTGACAAAATCGTCATATGCGCGTAATTCTCATGACCAATACCCAAAATGGCTTGATTATTTGTATCTTTAAAAGCTGCAATTTGCTCTGCCGTAAACGGGAAGTGCAAAAAATGAACGGATGATGTCTTGCCGTCGGAGGCTGTGCGTTCGACTTCCTGTTCTGGAACTGCGAAAACCTTCTCACCGGCTACTTCTACATATGCTGTCAGTTCAACATCCGTCAGACGGCGCAGAATAGACCCGCGACGCTGTGGGTCATCTATTTCAAACATCAAAGTTGCAGTCAATTCAGAACCATCAGGTATCATAGGATTATAGGCAGTCAGCTCATCTTCCAGCTGTTCATCACCACCTTTTTCGATGTAAAGCATCTCTTGAATTTGAGCCAACATGGTTGCGTAATTCTCAAAATAGAATGTTGCAACCGGCCCGATTTCAATCCGACGAGGTTTTTTGAGTGCAAGTACGGCCTGGCGTCTTTCTTTACGCTCAGCAACATAAGTGGTCATTGGCACAATATCTTCAGGGGTAATTGCTTTATTAGATTCAGGGTTAGCTTTAGACATAAAACTCTCCATTTATAGTAACCCGTAAGCGCGCGCGAATACTTCTACAGGGTGCGCCGCCTCCGGCAGTTTTGCAGATGAGTCCAGATATTCGACTCCTTGAACAATATGTTTTGCCGCTAGCGGACAATCTGAAACAATGGTCTTGGCTTCAGATTTGGCAACATTTCGTGCGACAGGTTTTCCAACTTTTACAGCAAGCTCATGGGTGTCTTTCATAACGCCGAAAGTACCACCATGACCGGAACAACGCTCAATGACGCCGATGTCAGCATCGGGGATCAGACGTAATAGGTCTGCTGATTTTGGCCCCATATTTTGGGCGCGGGCGTGGCAAGCCAAATGCACCTGCACCCCACCTTCTATTGTCTGAAGACCATCGGGAAGACCATGTTTATCAGCAATTTGAACAATATATTCACTGATATCGCGTGTCGCGGCGCTTAGGGCTTTCACATCTTCATTATCCGGCACGATTAAGGGCCATTCAAATTTGAACATGAGACCACAACTGGCTGTCAGTGTCAGAATGTCGTAACCTTCATCAATGTAAGGGCGCAAAGCTGCTGAAACACTTGCAGCATTTTGAGCTACTTTCTCAAGATTACCCTGCTCCAAATAAGGCATTCCACAACAGCCCGGATAATCCGTTTTCACGGAGACACCAAGATGTGTCAGCACTTTGAGTGCAGCTTCACCCACACCGGGGTTGTTGTAATTAACTGAACAAGTTGCGTAGATAAGCGCTTTTCTGTCTTGAGCGGTGCCCTCTTTATTTGGCTCCAACTCGCCATTCTTAGCTGATTTTTCAGCACGCTTCATAAATGTCTCACCAGTGAATTTTGGCAGCTCAACATTTTTATCAATACCCAAAGTCGCCGACATGACAGGTCGTGTAAGAGCATTTCCTTTAGAGGAACCCCAATTCGCCAGACCGGAGACTTTTTCCGCAAGCGAGCCATTTCTATCCATCTGCGCAAGCTGATTTTGAGTGAAAGGAGCCTTACCTTTTTCTTTCAATTCAACTGCGCGATAGCGGAGCATAAGGTGGGGGAAATCAAGATTAAATTCGTGAGGGGGCACATAGGGGCATTTTGTCATGAAGCACATATCGCACATGGTACAGCCGTCAATAATGGGCCCGAAATCATCACTGGAAACAGTATCAAGTTCACCGGACTCGGACTCATCAATGAGATCGAACAGGCGCGGAAAACTGTCACAAAGGTTAAAGCATCGTCTGCAACCGTGACAAACATCATATTGACGACGTGCTTCTTCATCGAGTGCTGCGCGGTCATAAAACTCTTCGCTATGCCAATCTAATGGGTAACGAATTGGCGCTTCGGTGCTGCCCTCTTTCATGAGATGTTCCTTTTTTTAGAGAAAAGAGACCACGGAGACTATGACGATAATCGCCATAGTCTCCGTTAATCTCATATGCCTCATAGAGACATAGATTGGAAATTAATCCATTGAGTCCAGTGCTTTCTGGAAACGGCCAGCGTGGGATTTCTCCGCTTTGGCGAGTGTTTCAAACCAGTCAGCAATTTCATCAAAGCCTTCTTCACGTGCAGTACGTGCCATACCGGGATACATGTCTGTATATTCATGTGTTTCGCCGGCAATAGAAGCCTTCAGGTTAGCAGCGGTTGAACCGATTGGCTCACCAGTTGCGGGGTCTCCAACTTCTTCAAGAAATTCAAGGTGACCATGCGCATGTCCTGTTTCGCCTTCAGCAGTTGAACGAAATACAGTTGCAACATCGTTATATCCTTCAACATCGGCTTTTTGCGCGAAGTAAAGGTAGCGACGGTTTGCTTGGCTTTCACCGGCAAATGCGTCCTTCAGGTTTTCCAGAGTTTTAGAGTCTGCGAGTGACATTATCATCTTCCTCCATGCATGCTTTTCGGCCAATCCGAAAAGCCAGTAATAAAGAGAAAAGGGCTTTCCCTAACTCTTATAGGAAACTATATATGTCTTAGAGAAGATATGTCAACAGTTTAGAATAATTCTAAACAAATAAATTAAGCGTCAGGCTTAATTCTAATCAAAACATCCACACCGTCAATGATTTGCCCTTCAGGCAAGGTCGGGAGGCATGAAACACTGATTTCATCATGAGGTATATCTGTCAAATGGCCATTATCGACGTTAAAAAAGTGGTGATGAGAAGATGTATTTGTATCGAAATAAGTGCGCGAAGGGTCAACCAGCACTTCCCTAAGAAGGCCTGCATCCCTAAATTGGTTTAAAGCGTTGTAGATGGTTGCCAATGATATTCTTATGCCTGCGGCAACTGCCTCGTCATGCAGGCTCTCAGCCGTCACATGGCGATCTTTGCCAGAAAAAAGCAGATTTCCAATATCCAACCTTTGTCGTGTCGCGCGCAAACCAACCCCACGCAATTTCTTTGTGAGTGTTTGGGTACTGTCGTTTTGACGCGTATGGCTAAAAACTTTTTCCATGGTAATCATAATCTTTGTTAAACAACTTGAAACTTATAATTATTATAAACTAGAAACAATTTCAACCATTTTACAAAGAATATATGGATTTTGCAACACAGCTATTCAATTTATGCTAACCTTCAAGGCGGTATTAAGCCCTTAAATTACAGAATGAATCCTGAGAAACATAATCCAACGATGACAATTAAAAACAGTTATAATTACGACGAACTCATTGATTGCGCCAAAGGCAATCTATTTGGCCCGGAAAATGGACGCCTACCAACACCGCCCATGCTAATGTTTGACCGCATTACGGAGATATCTGATACCGGCGGGAGTTATGACAAAGGCCTCATGATAGCTGAACTTGATGTAAAACCGGATTTATGGTTTTTCGACTGTCATTTTGTGAATGACCCGGTTATGCCCGGTTGCCTGGGCTTGGATGCCATGTGGCAACTTGTTGGATTTTTCCCATTATGGGCCGGCCAAGACGGGCGCGGGCGTGCTCTGGGTGCCGGGGAAGTAAAATTTGTCGGTCAAGTAGAACCTGACGCAAAATTAATAACATACGAAATTAATATTAAACGTGTCATTGCGCGTGCGCTTGTTATGTGTCTCGCGGATGGCATCATGAGAGTTGATGGCAAAGAGATTTATACAGCCAAAGATTTAAGAGTCGGCCTTTTCAAAGCCGGGCAGCTTTAAAACAAAAAAGGATAAAAGATGAGACGTGTCGCCATTACAGGTATCGGGATTGTTTCGTGCATCGGTAATTCTACCGCTGAGGTTTCTGAAAGTTTAAAAAACGGCAAGTCAGGCATCTCACGCGCCGATAAATATGTTGAGCTTGGCTTTAGATCCCAAATATTCGGCATGCCGTCACTGGATATTAAAGCAACGGTCGACAAGCGCGTCCGCAGATTTATGGGGGAAGGCGCCGCTTGGAATTATGTTGCTATGGAACAGGCCATTGCTGATGCGGGGCTTGAGGAAAATGACATCATCAATCCAATGACCGGTCTTATTATGGGCTCAGGTGGCCCCAGCACACGCACGCTTGTTGAAGCAGCCGACACTGCCCGCGATAGCGGCCCCAAAAGGATTGGGCCATTCGCCGTTCCAAAATGCATGTCTTCCACCAATTCGGCGACACTCGCCACCCCATTTGGTATTAAAGGCATTAATTACTCAATTTCTTCGGCCTGTGCGACCTCTACACATTGTATTGGCAATGCGGCTGAAATGATTCAATGGGGCAAGCAGGATGTCATGTTTGCCGGTGGCGGCGAAGCACTGGAATGGTCTCTCTCTTCTCTCTTTGATGCGATGGGCGCTATGTCCAGCAAATATAATGATACCCCTGCCACAGCCAGCCGCGCATATGATAAAAACCGCGATGGCTTTGTGATTGCCGGTGGCGCAGGGGTTCTGGTGCTGGAAGAAATGGAACGCGCTCAAAAACGTGGTGCGAAAATTTATGCCGAAGTTGCAGGCTATGGCGCAACCTCTGACGGGCATGACATGGTTCAGCCTTCCGGCGAAGGCGCGATACGATGCATGGAAATGGCCATGAAAGATTTGGACGTGCCGGTTGATTATATCAACCCGCATGCGACCTCTACCCCTGTCGGGGATATTAAAGAAATAGAAGCACTGCGCGAAGTTTTCGGCGCGGATTGCCCGCCCATTTCAGCCACAAAATCCCTCACCGGTCATTCGCTCGGCGCCGCCGGTGTGCAGGAGGCAATTTACAGCCTGCTCATGATGCAAGACGATTTCATTGCCGGCTCGGCGCATATTGAGGAGCTGGACCCTGATTTTGCCGATATGCCAATTGTTCAGGAAACCCGCGAGAACGCAGGCCTGAATTGCGTGTTGTCAAATTCCTTTGGCTTTGGCGGCACCAATGGCTCGCTGGTGATGAAACGGGTTTAACCCCCGCGTTCTCCCGACAAGCACTTTCATCCGACTTGACTTAACAGGCAGTCTCGGCAATCATGAAAGCCGTTACATTTTCATATTATTTTGTGCGTTGCGTTCTACAAAAAACAAAACAAAGGAAAGCAAAAATGGGCACATTCGTTTTAGCCAAACAATCAGACGGACAGTTTTACTGGAAACTCAACGCGGCAAATGGTGAAACACTCTGCGTGAGTGAGGGCTATACCACCAAACAAAACGCAATAAACGGCATCGAGTCATGCCAAAGAAACGCGCCGGATGCCGAGATTGACGACCAAACAACCGACTAAATCAGGTGACTAAATCAGGTGACTGAATTTCTCGATTACAGCTGAGTAACCTCACCCAACAAAAAGGGCGGTGCTGTTATGACCCCGCCCTTAATTTTTTGAAGACTGTTCAACAGCCTAAAGGTGTTTAGTCCTCGCTGTTAGCATCATCAGCCGCATCATCGACTTTAACTTCGAGGTCTTCACCTGTTTCTTGGTCGACGACCTTCATGGACAAGCGTACCTTGCCGCGATCGTCAAATCCCATCAGCTTGACCTTCACCGTATCGCCTTCTTTGACGATGTCGGTTGTGTTCTCTACACGCCTGTCAGCCAGTTGTGAAATATGAACCAACCCATCGCGTTTGCCGAAGAAATTGACAAAGGCGCCAAAATCCATGGTCTTCACAACAGTACCTTCATAAATCACACCCACTTCAGGTTCGGCAGCAATGGAGTTAATCCATTCAATCGCGGCCTGAATAACGGCGGCGTCACTGGACGCGACCTTAATGGTGCCATCATCGGAAATGTCAACTTTCGCGCCTGTCGTCTCGACAATCTCACGAATGACCTTCCCGCCTGAACCGATAACCTCGCGGATTTTATCCTGTGCAATTTTAATGGTTTCAATTTTCGGCGCATATTCACCCATTTCAGTACGGGCTTCACCAAGTGCACTCGCCATTTCACCCAGAATATGCTCCCGGCCACCTTTAGCTTGTGTCAGGGCAACCTGCATAATCTCTTCGGTGATGCCGGTGATTTTAATATCCATCTGCAGGGAGGTAATCCCGTCCTGCGTACCGGCAACTTTAAAGTCCATATCGCCAAGGTGATCTTCATCACCAAGAATATCAGAAAGAACGGCGAACCTGTCGCCCTCTTTAATCAGTCCCATAGCAATACCTGCGACAGGCTTTTGCAAAGGTACACCTGCATCCATCATGGCGAGAGATGCGCCACAAACAGTCGCCATGGAAGACGAGCCGTTGGACTCGGTTATCTCGGAGACGAGACGCAATGTGTATGGAAAATCTTCAGCGGTTGGCAGCATCGGCTTGATAGCCCGCCATGCCAACTTACCGTGACCGACTTCACGACGACCCGTAAAGCCAACGCGGCCCGTCTCCCCGACTGAATAAGGCGGGAAATTGTAATGCAGCATGAAGTTTTCTTTATAAGTACCTTCTAATGCGTCAACGAGTTGTTCATCATCGCCCGTTCCGAGCGTGGCCACGACCAACGCTTGAGTTTCACCTCTGGTAAACAGAGCCGAACCATGGGCGCGGGGCAAAATACCAACTTCGGAAACAATCGGGCGAACATCAGCAAGGCCACGACCATCAATACGTTTTTCCGTATCCAGAATACCGCCGCGTACAATGTCACTTTCCAGACCTTTAAAAGCACCTGAAAGTGTAATCGCTGTGTCCGCGTCTGCATCTGCGGGCAGTAAATCATCCATGACTTTGTCTTTGGCAGCAGCGATTTTTTCCTGACGTGACGATTTATCAGCTTCCTGATAGGCCGCTTCCAGATCACCACGGGCAATACCGGAAACTTTTTCTTTCAACTCATCGTCATTATTTTCAGGCACATCACGCGGCTCTTTTGCGCATTTTTCAGCAAGGCTGATAATGGCGTTAATGACCGGCTGGAATTCACGGTGCCCATGCATAACCGCACCGAGCATAACGTCTTCAGTTAGCTCACCGGCTTGGGACTCAACCATCAAAACGGCATCGCCTGTTCCCGCAACCACCAGATCAAGATTACTTTCTTTCATCTCTTCCAGCGTCGGGTTCAAAATATATTCACCATTGGCAAAACCGACACGCGCCGCACCAATAGGCCCTAGAAATGGAACACCTGAAATTGTCAGGGCCGCAGAAACAGCAACCATAGCAACAATATCACTATCGTTTTCCAGGTCATGGCTAAGAACAGTGGCAATGACCTGCGTTTCGTTTTTAAAACCTTTGACAAAAAGCGGACGGATAGGGCGATCAATCAGACGAGAAACAAGCGTCTCTTTTTCTGACGGGCGGCCTTCACGCTTAAAATAACCGCCAGGGATTTTACCGGCAGCATAAGACTTTTCTTGGTAATTCACTGTGAGCGGGAAAAAGTCAATTCCCGATTTAGGGCTGCGGTCAGCAACCACAGTTGCCAATACAGTTGTGTCCCCATAAGTTGCCAAAACAGCACCGTCAGCCTGACGGGCAATTCGACCAGTTTCCAGAATAAGCGGACGCCCACCCCAATCGATTTCTTCTCTTGAAATTGTAAACATTTTTTCTTTCCATATGCCCGCATCCCCTGATGCAGGCTGTTAGTCAACCGAAGTGTTGAAAATCTAACGGCGTAGACCCAGACGCTTAATGAGAGTCTGATAACGCTCAGAATTACGTGCATTAAGATAATCTAGAAGACGGCGACGTTGACTGACCATTTTCAAAAGACCCCGGCGTGAGTGATTGTCTTTGCCATGAGATTTAAAATGTTCGGTCAGATTGTTTATCCTCTCAGTGAGGATAGCCACTTGAACCTCAGGTGATCCTGTATCACCATCCTGTGTGGCATATTCTTTCACAAGCTCGAGCTTGCGTTCAGGACTAATCGACATCGGTAACTCCTTTAATTTTTATAGGACAGGTTAAAAACACGCACCGGCTGAAATCTGCCCTCTTCCAGCTTCCCCAATGCAACCGGATGATTGTCACAAAGTGCTAAAACCTGAGCGGCTCCATGACTTTCTGACTGCTTATCATCCACTACATGAGCGGTGATGTTGACTGCTCTGCCCATGCGAATATCGCGTGCTTCCTTTTCATTAATTGGCAGAGCCGGGATGTCGTCCAGCACTGTCTGTAAAGGAAGCAAGTGGGGCTTTAGTTGCGCATTAAACGCATCAAGAGCATCAACTTCGGCGGCAATATGGCCTAAATCATCAAGAATATCCAGCCCTATTGTGCTTTTTTCATCAAACGGCCCGACACGTGTTCGGCGCAAGTAATGCACATGCCCAAAAGTCCCGAGTTTTAAGGCTATATCGCGCGCTAAAGACCTCACATAAGTGCCTTTACCGCAATCTACCGCGAACTGAGCTATGTCATTATCCGGTCTGTCCACCAAAGTAAGCCGGTCAACCTGAACATTTCTTGCTGAAATTTCAGGCTTTTCGCCCGCCCGCGCCATGTCATAAGCACGGCGCCCATCTAACTTAATGGCAGAGAAAGCAGGCGGTACTTGAGAGATATTCCCGATAAACGCGCCTATAACATCCTCAATATCAGCATCTGTCGGACGATGTGCGGATGTTTCCAGTACATCCCCCTCACGGTCATCCGTCGTGGTCGCCACCCCCCAACATACAGTGAAGTGATATGTTTTTGCGGCGTCCATCATAAAAGGGACTGTTTTGGTAGCCTCCCCAAGCGCAATCGGCAGAATACCCTGCGCCAAAGGATCCAGTGTTCCTGCATGTCCGGCCTTTTGTGCATTAAACAGGCGGCGAATTTTGCCAACAGCAGCAGTTGATGTCATACCTTCAGGTTTATCGAAGTTAACCCAGCCATGTATTGGCAAGCCTTTGCGTCTTCGACCCAAACTTAAGCCTCGTTTGTTGTGTCAGGCTCAGCCTCAGGTGACTTGCCTGAAATCTCCGGATCAGCTGACAAATCCCGCCGGACCTCATCTTGCGCCAGCAAATTATCCATCACGGCTGCATTATCAAAACTATCATCCGATTTAAAAGAAAGACTCGGAACATATTTAAGGCGAAGACCGTCCCCCATCTTAATTCTTAAAGCGCCAACATGACGGTTTAATTCAGCGGTCAAATCGGCGGCTGAGCTAGCGACTGTATTGCGTTTACGCTTTGACAAGGTTTCGGTCATTTGTAGAAGTGGCACAACATAGGCCGTGGCTTTTTTCAAATCAGGACTTACACGCACTTCTGTCACAGTCACAAGCCGCGTATCAAGATTTGTACCGCTAATATCCCCTCTGGAGAAGACTTCTGACAACTTCTGACGCAGTAATTCACCGACACGCAATTGTCTCTGACTTCGCGGCGTGTCAGAATGTGCAGATTTTTTGAAACGCTTTGCCATGAATATAATCCGGCTCAAAATTTATTGGCAGAGAACGAGGCTATTAATTGACGTCATCAAGCGTACGGGCAATTTCCTCGACCTCATAACACTCAATTACGTCACCCTGTTTAAGGTCTTCATAATTTTCAAAGGCCATACCGCATTCCTGACCGGCATTAACCTCTTTCACTTCATCCTTAAAGCG
>CENJ01173960.1_pt1 | contig 50165 bp, 48 predicted proteins | sample 356161 | NCBI WGS metagenome assembly CENJ01 (sample SAMEA2619531, study PRJEB7988) | marine metagenome | biome: marine biome (ENVO:00000447); feature: surface water layer (ENVO:00002042); material: "saline water (ENVO:00002010), including plankton (ENVO:xxxxxxxx)" | depth 5 m
AATTTCTATTTTTATTTATGTTGTAACAAAAACATTTAATTTTAAAAAAAATATCATAATTAAATTGAGAAGACTAAGACACTTTCAAAATAATTATTTTTATTTTAAAATTGCGTAATTTGTATAATATTTTATTTAAATATAATAGAATTGAGTATAAATAAATTTTTTTTAAATTGAAAATATATTACCAAAAAATATAATCATTATTAAAGCCTACAAATAAGGATTTCTCTTTTTTAAGTATTTAATAATAATACTTTTTGGTAAAATCATTAGTATTAAACAATGAAAAAAATCAATATTTTTTTTGAGTTTAAATAAATCTTTGAAAACGATTTTCTTATCATTCATAATATAATCATAAATTAATCTTGTTTTAACTATTTTATTTTTAAAAATTTTATATTCTTTTAAATTATAAATTTTTTTTTCTTTGTTAAAGTTTATTATAATTTTTTCAAATTCAAGTATTTTTTGATTAAAGAATTTTCTTTGGTAGTTTTTGCTGTGTATTCTGCAGTATCCAAGTGGTGAATTTAAATATTTTATTTTCCATTCAAGTGATATTCTTAAAATGATATCTAGGTCTTCTATGACAGAAAATTTAGGATTAAATTTTTCATTCAAATCTTCATAGGCTTGCTTTCTTAAAATTACTGTTAAAAATGCTATATTATAGTTTATTAACAATTTATTGATAATAAATCCTGATGGTTGTATTTTACTATATGAAATTTTTGAATGTTTTTTATCCTGAAAATATAAATAAAAATTTGAATATGATAAACCTACTGATTTATCATCAAATAATTTAATTTGACTTTCAAGTTTTTCAGGCAGCCAAAAATCATCAACATCTAAAAAAGCTATTAGTTCACCAACTGAATTTTTGATAGCTAAATTTCTTGCTTCAGCTAATGGAGTGTGTTCTTTAGACAAAAAATATTTAAATCTATTATCATTATATGATAAAAATATTTTGGCACTATTATCAGTAGATTGATTATCCCAGAATATCAACTCCCAATTTTGATAAGTTTGTTCAATTACACTTTTTAATGAATTTTTTAAATAATCTGATCCATTAAAGCAATTCATAATAATACTTACCTTACAATTCATTAGATTAATTTAAATAATTTAATAAATTTTTTACTATATATTTTTGCTGTTTATGATTTAAATCCAAGTGCAAAGGCAAAGACAATAATTTTGGGAAAATTTTTTCTGTATTATTTAATTTTGCACTATTTTTATTAAAGAATTTAAAGAAGTGATTTGGAAAGTAATGATAGCCAATTTCTACGCCTTTATTTTTCATAAAATTTATAAGTGCTTCTCTATTTTTAAGATTATTGATCTTTACAACATATATATGGGGAACAACATTATTATAGTTATGATCTAAATATTTAACTTTAGAAGTATTTTTAAGAAGTTCGTCATAATTTTTTGCCAAATCTCGCCTTTTTTTTGAAATTTTGTTTATTCTTTTTAGTTGTTGATTACCTAAAGCAGCCATAATGTTACTCATGTGGTATCTCCAACCTAATCCTTGAATTTTAAAATTAAAGCTTCTATTGTTTTTGTACCTTTTATCAGAATCTTTAATGACTCCTAATAATCTGGAATTTTTAATTCTTTCAATGAATATTTTGTCATCTGAGCTGATACAACCGCCTTCACCTGAAGTTATATTTTTAATTCCATCAAAACTAAAACAGGCTATATCTCCAAAACTACCAATTTTTTTTTGCTTGTATACAGTCCCAAATGCGTGAGCAGCATCTTCAACTACTCTTAAATTAAATTTTTTTGCAAAAGTATATAACTTTTCTAAATTTCCAACACCTCCTGCGTAATGAACTGGTAATATTACTCTAGTTTTAGATGTTAATTTTTTGACTGCATCTTTTAAATCTATTATCAAATTACCTTCATCAACATCGCAAGGAATTGGCTCATATCCTGCAGCTTTAATTGCTTGAAATGTTGAAAGATAAGTAATTGATGGCACAAGAACCTCACTACCCTTTTTAAAGCCTAGTTCATAAAGACTAAGATGTATTGCTGCAGTAGCATTAACTACACATATAGTCGGTCTTCCAAAATATTTTGATAAATTATTTTCAAATTCTAGAACGTTTTCTCCCATTCCTAAAAATTCTTTATCCAAAACTTTTAACACAGCTTTTTTATCAGCTGTTTTTAGAGTTGATTTTGACAATCTGATTTTTAATACCATATTTTTTTATTTTTTTTATAAATTTCCTCTAATTGATCTTTTTCTCTTTTAGTGTCCATGCACTGCCAAAAACCTTCATGCTTAAAAGCATTTAATTTTCCCAATTTACAAATTTTTTCGAGTGGTTCTTTTTCTAATACTGTTTGATCATCTTTAATAAAATTGAATATTTTTCTGTTCATTACAAAAAATCCACCATTTATCCACCCAGTTTGTATTTGAGGTTTTTCTTTAAATGAAGTAACTTTATTTTTACTCAAAATTATTTCACCAAATCTAGCAATTGGATGAACTGCAGTAACAGTCACATATGCTTTTTCTTTTAAATGCATTTTTAAAAGATTTTCAATATTTATATCTGATAAACCATCACCATAAGTTAAAAAAAAATTATCTGATTTAATAAATCTTTCAATTCTTTTTACTCTTCCACCAGTCATTGTGCCAAGTCCAGTATCCACTAATTTTAAGTTGATTTTTGACAACAGATTTCTTGATTTTTGAGATTTAAAATAGTTTTTAATAATAGATCCTTTATAACCTAGAGGCACAATAAAATCTTTGAAACCAAATTTTAAATAAAATCTGATAATATGTTCTAAAATTGGTTTATTGCCGATTTTGACCATTGGCTTGGGTATTTTGTCAGTATATTCAGATAATCTAGTGCCATATCCTCCAGCTAGAATTACTACCTGCATTACCAACTATATTTTAAAAAATTTAATTTTTTTCTTTGCATTTCTTTATCATTATGCACTTTATTAATTAAGCTTACTACTAAATTATTATTTTGGGACATACCCTTAAAACCATACCAAGTTTTTGGCTTTATCCTCAATAATCTATGATTGTTTTCTCCAATAATGTATGATTTAAACTTACTATTGGAGTATAAAACAAATTTAACATTTCCTATTGGAACAAAAAAAATTGAAGTTATGTTATCATGTTTTTTCCATGCCTTAATGGAATTTTCTTTTATAAAAGAAAAATATAATTCTCCAAAACCTTTAAAATAATCACTATTTTTATCAATACCTTTTAAAATATTGCCATTGATATTTTTGATTATAGGAATTTTTTTTGAAATAATATTTAGTTTGTCCATTTTAATTTTTTAGATTTTGCTAATTTGTAGTAGTTAATTATTTGTTCATTTGAAAAATGTATAATTTCTTTTCTATTTTTATAAAACATTAAATACCATTTAGCAGTAAACTGAATGAGATCTTTAAATTCAAGTGTTGATTGCCAATTAAGATCCGTGTATGCTTTTTCACTATTCAATTTTAATAGTGAAGTTTCTTTTATTTTGTTTTTTGATGATTCATACCTAAATTTAAATTTTAAAAATTTATTTAATTCTTTTACAAGAACAATTACTGGAATATGACCAAGACTATTTGGGCCAAAGTTATAAGCTTCTCCTGTTTTAATTTTTTTTTCGTATAATTTCTGACCTAAAAGTAAATAACCACTTAAAGGCTCTAATACATGTTGCCAAGGTCTTGTCGAATTTAAATTTTTAATAACTAGTGTTGATTTTTTTTGCCAGTTTTTTACAATATCTGGAACAATCCTATCTTCTGACCAATCACCTCCACCTAATACATTACCTGCTCTTGCAACAGCAATTTTAATATTTTTACTATTTTTAAAAAAAGACTCAAAGTAACTTTTTATAATATGTTCACAACATGATTTTGAAGCACTATATGGGTCATCACCACCAATCATATCATTTTCTCTGTAACCCCAATTCCACTCCTTATTCTTGTATACTTTATCACTGGTTATAAATATGGCATAACATTTTGATTTATTTGTCTTTAAATATTCTAATAAATTTATTGTCCCAATTGTATTGATAGTGAATGTTTCTAGCGGTCTATTGTATGATTTTTTAACCAAAGATTGTGCTGCAAGATGAAATATAAAATCAGGTTTTATTTTTTTTAAAATTGCGTAAATTTTTTTTTTATCTCTGATATCTATTAAAAACTCATTAATATTTAAGTCTTTTTTTATTGTTCCTAAAAATGAAGGTTTGGTATTATAACCATCAGAGATGCCATATACTTTAGCTCCTAACAACGTTAACCATAAAGTTAGCCAAGAACCTTTAAAACCAGTGTGACCAGTTATTAGTACTTTTTTATTCTTATAAATTTTTTTAAACATCTAAACTTTTATATATTTATCTATTAGATTAATAAAATATTTTTGATTATCTTTATTTATCATCATTGGAAAGTTAATAATGCATTTTCCAGTCTCTTCTGATACTTTACATAGATTTTCAAAATAACCGTAATTTTTAATATCCTCAACAGTATCAATTATTGGTCTTTTAAACCAAATACTGTTTGTATCTAGATAAGATTTGAAATGTCTTTCTATATTTTGCTTAGATTTATCAATAAATACAAAACGTAATGGAACTATATCTAAAGATTTATCAAAATAACAATTGGGTAAAAGCGATAACAAATTATTTTTTTTAAAAGTTTCAATTATTTCTCTTAGAAATTTTTTTCTTAATAATTTTACTTCTTCCCATCTCTCTAATTCATAAATACCAATTTGAGCACAAAGAGAAGGTAAGATAGCTGGATATGGATATTTATTATGAAATTTAGTTCCTCTGTCATCAATTAGAAATGGTTCATAATCTTTATTAATGAGTTTAATGATTTTTGTAATAAACTTAAATAAAAGAAAAGTATTGGGTTTTAATAAATAATATTCTAATAGAAATTGTTGCCAGATATATTTTCTCTTTATTAAGGGTAGTTCTTTACAGTTAGATTGTATATTTTTTAATGAATTGTACAATTTTAAATTTTTTGTATAAACCATTCCCCCTATCATAGTGTTTATTGGTTTAGTGTGATCTGTAGAAAAAATAGACGCATCACCAAAGTTTCCGAGTATAATTCCATTTTTTTTTGATGAAAATGATAATGCGCAATCTTCAATAAGAAATATATTTTTTTCTTTACAAAAATTCTTAATATTTTCAATATCACAGGGAATTCCAAAAGAATGTTGTGCTATAACTACTCTAGTATTGATTGAACAAACCCTTTTAATATTTTCTAAGCTAGAGCCGAAGGTTTGATTATCAATATCTGAAAATACTATTTTAGAACCAATCTTTAAAATGCTATTTACCACAACTGAACACGTAGAACCTAAAACAATAACTTCATCCTCTTTACTTAAATCGCGTGTTGACAATATACTATAAAGCCCCATTCTTGCTGAAGCAAAGCTAACACATCTACCTTCACCAATATTTTTTGAAAAAAGATCTTCATAAAAATTTATAAGTTTTAAGTTTTGAATTTTAATATTTTTTTTTATTTTAATAAATTGATTGGAATTAAAATAAGAATGTGGGGATATAAAAACAAAGAATTTCTTAGTGATTATGAATTTTAAAAAAAAACTAATTATTTTCATTAAGTTCAAGGTTAATTGTGTAATTTGCTATACTATCAAATGTCGAACTGTGTGTTGCTATAATGACAACTATATCTTTTTTTACTTTGTTAATTTGGTTTAGTATTAATTTTTCATTTTTAGTATCCAAATTTGCTGTAAATTCATCTAATATAAGTATTTTTGGATCTCTTAAAAAAGCTCTTGCTAAACCTAGTCGTTGTTTTTGCCCCATCGATAATCCCTCACCCTGCTCACTTAATATATATTTAAATTTACTTTCAAGTGTATTTATATAATCAAGTGATTGAGATTTAATACAACAATTTTCAATTTCTTTTTGAGAAGGAGTTTGTGTTAAACCATAACATAAATTTTCCATTATTGATCCAGATATTATATATGTCTCTGGTCCAACATAACCAATTAAAGATCTGAAAAAATTTTGATCATAGTTAAGTAAATTTTCACCAAACCATTTGATACTCCCACTATTATTTTTAATAACTCCAATCAAATTCATCAATAATGTAGTTTTACCAGTTCCAGATGGACCTTTTATTAATAAAACTGATGAAGATTTGAGGCTAAATGATAAATTGTCTAATATTTTTCTACTATCTTTAGAATATTGAAAACTAAGTTTTTCTACAACTAAGGCATCTTTGCTTTTAGTTATTGTGATCTTTTTATTATGAATTTGATTTGAATGTTGTGAATGATTAGATAAATTAAAATTTGATAATGTTGAGGTTAAATATTCAACATTTGGACTTTCTAGACTCAAATTATTAATAATTGAAATATTTTGAGATAAAATAATAATAAACCTATAAAAAATATAAAAAAAACTTAATACGTCAACTTTATTTGATGTTTCAATTGAAAAATTATAAAATAAAAAAATTATCAGTGAAATACCTATCATTGTTGGGACAGATGCAGCTAAAGAATAAAAGAGATTAGATTTCATAAAATTTTTATAATATTCAACTGCAAAATCTACAGATTTGTTTTTTTCATTTTTACTCAATCCAAGAATATTAATAAAAATAAAATTTTTTAAAGATCTCATAATTTGCAAAGACATTTTTCTATTTGATTCAACAATAAATTTTCCATATTTTTTCGACATTAAAGTTAGAAAAATAAAAAATGGCGCAGTTAAAGATAATATTAAAATTGATATTAAAAAATAACTAGGCATTGCTAAGAGGCAAAAGATTGCTAGTAGAAATAACTGTATAAAAAGAGTAATAAATTTCAATAAAGATGCCATATAGCTTGCACTTTTTGGAATTATTTGTGAAAACAAATTTGTAGCTAATCCACTCTCAAAAAATTTTATCTTATCAGGGTCAAAAATTATTTTTAAAACATTTTTTTTTGTTTCGAGTGTAAATTTTTCTGCAAAAATAATATTTATAAATGTTTGAATAAACAAACTTAAACCCTGTAAAATTACGACAAAAATTATAATCGAAAGTATTATTTTGTCGTCGAAATTAGTAATGAATAATATATTTTTATTTATTGAATCTATTGGTATAAACCCGCATATATACAAGAAAACTTGAATTAAAGCCGCCAAAGCAATAATTAGTGAAGCAGTAAAAATTCCAGATATTATTGATATAAAACCTATAAGGTATATCACACTTGGAATACTTTTAATGTAAGAAAATTTAAACATACTTAAGAAAAAAAACTTTAATTGTTCTGCATATTTTATCTATTTCATTAGTTGTTAGAGAAGTACTACTTGGTAAATGAATTGATCTTTCAGATACAAATTTAGATATCTTGAAATCATTTATTTTATCAAGTTGTGAAAAATGATTAGCTTTGAATACTGGCTGTATCATGCTTCTGCACTCAATTTTATTAGATAGCATATAATTTATAAATTTTTTTTTATTATTTTTATTTTTTAGTATTATTGTCATTAACCAATGTGAAGGTACACACCAGCTTGCAAATTCTCTACAATAAAAATTTTTATTTTTAGATAATTTTTGATAATACAATTTCATTTGCATGTTTCTTAATTTAGTAATGTACCTGATATTTTCCATTTGTGATAAACCTATTGCAGCTTGCATATTAGTCATTCTGTAATTAAATCCTAAATATAAATGTTTGTATTTTGTATTAGGGCTCATGCCGTGATCTCTTAAAATTTTACATTTTTCTGCAAATTTTTTATTATTTGTAAGAATTGCTCCACCCTCACCTGTTGTAATAAACTTATTTCCAAAAAAACTTAAAGTTCCCAAATCACCTAATGTTCCTAAGTAATTTCCATTGTATTTTCCACCAAAACTTTCGGCATTATCTTCAACAACTTTAAGCGAGTATTTTTTTGCTATTTTAATAATTTTATTCATTTTCGCAGAATGACCAAACTGATGTACTACTAAGATAGCTTTGGTTTTTTTTGTTATTTTTTTTTCAATTAAGTTAGGGTCAATGTTTAATGTATCTATTTCAATATCCACTAACTTTAAATTAAAATTAGATAAAATGATCATATTTGCCGGAGCTATAAATGTAAGTGCGGGGCATAAAATTTCATCACCTGCTTTAAGTCCTAAACTTTTTAAAGCAAGATGTATTGCGGAAGTTCCATTAGAACATGAAATAGCAAATTTTACTTTAAAAAAATTTTTTAGATAATTTTCAAATTTTGTTACAAACTTTCCTTGACTTGAAATCCAATTAGTATCTAGGCATTCATTTAGATATTTTTTTGCATTACCTATTAGGAAAGGTTCAAAAATTGGTATCATAATTATTGATTAAGTATTCACAGTATTTAAAATCATCTAAATCATCAATATCAACATAAGGTGTGTCGTCAATTAATAAAGACATTTGATTTTTTGGAGGAAAGTTTTTTTTTGACGTAATGCTTTTTACCCTAAAAATATCCACATAACCATCACATATATATACCTTTGGTAAAAATTGTGTAATTTTATTCTGGTATTTTATAACAGAATTTTGAAAGGGTGAAATAATTCCTTTTTTGTTTATTTTTTTCATCCAATATGGAGGGTAAGGAGACTCTCTTGTTGTACGTACGCAATCAACTTTATTTTTTTTTATTTTTTTTATAGCATTATTTATATGTAAAACTTTTCTTAAAGGTTGAGTAGGTCTTAAGTAGATAATGTAATCTGGTAAATAATTTTGATATTTTTTAAGATTTTTTAAAAAAATATCTATAACATCAAAATCAGTAGAGCTATCATTTGCAAATTTTTTTTCTCTTAAAAATGGAACACTTGCTCCACATTTTAATGAAACATTTTTTATTTTCTCACTATCTGTTGAAACATAGGTCTTGTCTATGTATTTTGATGAAAGTGAACACTTAATAGTATACTCAATTAAATGTTTGCCATTTATTTTTTTTAAATTTTTGTATTTAATTCTTTTTGAACCTATCCTTGCGGGTATTATAGATATAATTTTATCCATCTAAGTTATTAATTACATTAAGAATTTTATTAGCTAATATTTTATTACCAAATATTGACATATGTCCATCATTTTTAAAAAAAGGGAGTTGAGTATCATTATCAATTGAATTTTTGAATTCTTCAAATGGATCTATAAAAAAAACATTTTTATTTTTAAATTCATTTTTTAAATAATCCATCTCAACATAGTACTGTAATTCATTATATGTATTGATATTCAATTCTTTTTTTGAAAAATATGTTTCAGCTCTTGTTGGAAAAAAGACAAAATAGACTTTTTTGTTATTTTTTTCAGCAAATTCAATGATTAGATTATAGAATTTAATTACCCTTTGCCAATATTTACTTTTTTCCAGCATTTGTTTATTAATTTTATTTAAATTATCTATTTCATTATTATATTGTGAAAATCTGTTGCTATCTATTTTATTATCTCTTTTATTAGCCTCATTTAATAAAAACTCTTTAAATTCTAAGATATAATATTTAGTTAATATTGGAATAAATATATATTTCTGATCCAAATCTTTCTGACGGATACTTTCTACTCCTCCTGTGGCTTTTGTTATATTATCTTCATCATAAAAATTTTTTTCTCTGGTATAAATATTGTGAAGGTGACCTATAAATATATTTTTAAACTCTATTTTATCTTTTAATAGGTTCATTGCTCCGTAAAATTGAGATGGTGCATATCCTTGAACTCCTGCATTATAAGTTTTAAATCCATTTTTAGATAATATTGATGTCCAGGTATTATTAATTTCTACTCCGAAACTTTCAGTAAATGAATTCCCCAAAGCAATAGCATAATAATTTTTTTCTAGTTCAACGTTTTTAAATCCAAGATTATCTGTTTTCCAGGAGTAAGATACATCACTCCCCCTAAAACCTTCCAAAGTAATAATTGTATTTTTATTAAATTTATACCAAGGATTGATATTAATTTTTTCTACCATTTCAGAATTTATTTTATTAGTATTAAATTTTATATAATCATTTGAAATGATATTTAAAAATATTAAAAGTTCTATAATGATTAGAAATAAAAAAATTATATATAAATTAAAAAAAAAAATTTTTATAATTTTATTTTTCGAAGTTATGTAAAAAATCGTAAAAATAAAATTTAGTGAAAAAAAAAATAAAAATGCAATTTCTATCTTTGAATTAAAATTTATTTGAAAAAAATACAATAATATTATTATAGTTGTTAATACTAGGGAAATGCTTGCATTAATATTTTTTAACATAGAATTTATTTCTTTTGTGCGTAAAGAGTCATTATGTTTCCATAAAAAGGTGGGGAAACTTTATTGATATTAAATAACTTAAGTAAATTAAAAACGTTAAAATATGATGTTTTAAAAAAAGGATATTCTGTATTAACTATTTGAAACTTATGTTTTTTTATTTTTTCACCTAAACTCTTTCGATTGTAAACACACAAATGACCCTCTCCATATAGTCTAAAATTTTTTTGGAATACTTTAGCAACGAAAGATTGATTGTTAGGAGATCCCACTATCAAATAACCCCCATCCTTTAATAAATAATGTATTTTATTTAAATGATCATCTGGATCCAGTAAATGTTCTATTACATGGTATGATATAATTATATCAAAATATGATTTAGGAAAATCATAGTTTTGTAGAGAAGTTTTAACAAAATTTATTTTAGGATATTTATTACTTATATAGGATTTAGAAAATTGGGAAACATCTATCCCGTATTTATCCCACTTTGGAGAAATTGCAGATAATAAAAAACCTAGACCAGTTCCAACATCTAATATTTTTCCGGGTTCTTGTGTATTAATAAATTTAAAAATATTTCCATACCAGTTTTTAATTTTGATTTCTCTTTCTTTAGTTAAATCTCGTTTATTGCCATCTGGGTCAGTTGATGCCACCCAGTAATTATCGTTATAACTTTGCTCAATAATAGGGTTCTGATAAGCTGAGTTACAATTTTGGCAAATACTGTAATTAATATTAGACCACGAAATAAAAGATTTTAAAATTCTTTTTGAACCACAACAAATACATGATGATTGATTTAGATTTTTTTTTTCCATTTTAAATATTATTAAAATTATTAAACTTTAAATAAGAATAAAGTTTAATTAATTCTTTTATGCCATCATCCAAGCTGTATTTTGGTTTCCAATTTAAGCTCTCTAATTTTTTATTGCTAACAATATAATCTCTTTTATCTGGGTCTTCATTGATTTCTGATTTTAATATATCAAAATCGTTAATATATTTCTTTATTTTTTGGCATAACTCAAATTTTGATAAATTAGCATTACTAAGACCAACATTATAGCTTTGTCCTTGCATTTTTTGATAATTATTTATTGAAAAAATAATTGTATTAGCAACATCTTGAATATGTATATAATTTCTTTTAAAATGAGATTCAAATAACACAATATATTTATCTTTATATGCGCGCAAAACAAAATCATTAACAAGTAGATCAGTCCTCATTCTCGGAGAACTACCAAAAACAGTAGCCAATCTAAGAGAAACTGCATTTCCATTTTCTAATGCAATTCTTTCAGCGTTAACTTTCGTTATACCGTAATGTGAAATTGGGTTTAAAGGTGTATTTTCATCACAAAATTTATCTTTCTTTCCAATACCATAACCACTATTTGTAACTGGAAGAATTATTGCTTGATTTTTTGAAATTTCTTTAAATAAATTTTTTATTTGAGTTTCATTTACATCTATAGCGAGCTTTTTATATTTTTGGCATATTGGTGCTCCTACCAAAGCAGCTAATGGAATAATTATATCATTTTTCTTAATATAACTTTTAAATACTTGTATATCTCTTACGTCTTCATTAACAACATCAAAATTTTTATAATGACATATATCTGATAAACTTTTTTGATTATAAAAAAAATTATCAAAAACTGTTACATTATATTTTTTTTCTAGCAATTTTTTAGCTAAAACGCTTCCAAGATAACCTGCACCTCCAGTAATTAATACATTCATATTTTATTTATCTTTTTGTTGCCCATACTTCTAATCCATTTTTTGTAAATTTAATATTTTCATATTTTAAGCCTAAGTTTTCTAATTCAAAAATTATTTCTTTTTTAAATTTTGGAGATGTATAAATCATTAAATATCCGCTTTGTCCTGCACCAAGAATTTTACCCCCTAATGCTCCAATTTTTCTAGCCTTTTTATAACATTTATCAATTTTAGAATTTGTAACATTGTTATTAATAATTTTTTTAAGCTCCCATGAATCATTAAGTAAATCACCAAATTGTTTAACATCACCACTTAGTAAAGTATTTTTCATATCATTAGTAAGTTTATTAACCTTTTTGATATAATTTTTCAAATCTGCTTTTGATTTTAAAGATTTATTTTTAAGAATATTTTTTTGTATTTTTGATGAGTCTCGGGATTTACCTATTTTAAAAAAGAGTAAGTTAAACTCAAGCTCTAGTAAAACATTTCTATCTAATCTCAAAGGATTTACAACAACTTCATTTTTTTTAAATTCAATAAAATTGAAACCTCCAAATGTTGTGGAGTATTGATCTTGCCAGCCACCTGTAATTTTAGACTCAATTCTCTCAGATTGATATGCTAAATCTGCTATTGAATGTTTATCAAAATTGTTTTCATTTCTAAAATAATTTAGCAATCCTATAACTGATACTGTAATAGCAGAAGATGACCCAAGTCCGGTTCCAGGTTCTAAATCCGAAACAATTTCAAGATCAAATCCAAAATTTGGTCTCATAATTTTAATAGCTGACTTAATAAGATCTAAATGATCACCAGATTTTATTTTATTAATATTTTCAGCAGTATATTTTAAATTTAAATCTTTAGAAATAATATTTATTTTCTTATCGTCTCTTATTAATAATGATGAAGTACATTGTTTAGTAATTGTTGCACTAAGAATCGATGTATTATTAATATCAATTAAATGACTAAAATCTGTTCCTCCTCCAGAGAAGCTGACTCTGGCTGGAACGGAAGATCTGATTATTTTCTTATCTAAATATCTGTAATTTAAAAAACTAGTATAAGTATGGATATCAATTAATTTACCTTTATTATTGATAACTGGGATAAATGGAATTTTATTCTCAAATTTTATTAAGATGTCGTAGAAATTTGTATTTTCTTTAACACTTATAAATTTGTTATTTGTAATTTCTGATATTTTTGTTTCAAGAGGTATTTTTTTACCAATGGCTCTTCTTAAATCTCCATCTGTAACAACGCCTATAACTTTTTTATTATTATTTTCCACAACACAAAAACCTTTACCATTAGTAAGATAAGCAAATTTGTTGAATTTTTTTATTAAATAAGAAATGGATCGATTTTCATTTATAAGTATATTTTTAAATTTTCTCATCATTTATATTTAAAAATATTTAAGGCATTTTTGAATGTCTTGTATTTTAGTGTTTCTAAATTCTAAAATTTTGTATGTGTTTTGAAAATAATTATCATTTATTATGTCCCAATACCACTCATTTTTTTTTATCTTTAAATGTTGATCTTTTTTTCCATTATTATGACTAATTTCCATTGCGAATACCCTATTTTTAATTAAATTTAAAAAATCTTCTTTTTCAGTATTTTTTTTAAACTGTAAGTTTAGATGCCCTATATTTAAATTTAATTTTAATTCCTTTTCAGAAAAGTGATTAAATAAATTTTGATATTCCCAATATTCTGACATAAAACAAGTTCCTTTTTTTGCAGATCCTTCAGTTTCAAAAGCTAAATTAATATTTTTATCTTTTGCGTAGTCAATAATTTCTCTCATTGAATTAATCATATGGCTAAAAATTAAATTATAATTATTATGATACTGTTCATTCGTATCAAATATAAAATCATAATTATTTTTTGATATACTAGTAGAGATTGGATCTGCATGAAAACCAAAGTGTAAAGTATATAAATTTGCCCCAATTTTTTTAGCAAAATCAATAGATTTTTTTGCATGTTTAATACTTTTATTTCGTATTATTTTATTTTTTGAAGCTATGTTAACAATTAATTTTTCTTTAGGGACAGGAAAATAATTATGAATTAAATATTTATTTTTTTTATATTTAAGTGTCGTTTTTAATTGATTATACTCCCAAAAGTGATTTGATCCCAATTCAATATTGAAAAAATTTGCTTCATTACAAATTTTAAGGACTAAAGATATTGGTAAGTTATCTTTTGCAAAAGTTGTAGATACATATATCTTGTTTTTCAATTAAACATTCCTTTATTTTTATTGATTAATAACAAATTTTCAAAATTAATTCTTTATATATTATAAATAAAATAACTAAATTTATTAAAGAATAATTTAAATATATTTTCATTTCTAAAGCATATATCTAAGTGTTTTGTTGATATTGGAATTTTTTTCTTTAAGTAAGTAGTTCAAATTTAAATTAATGTAGGCTAATTTCAATGAGTAACAAAAAAATTTTTATTGATAAATTAGAAAAAAAACATATGCGAGAAGTAATTTTAATGTTGACTTCTATTTCAGATTTTAAACCAAATTTCAAAGATTATGATTCAATATGGAACAAGTTTAAAAAACAAAAGAATGTTCATTCAATAATTGCTAAATATACTAATAAGCTTGTTGGCTATGGATCAATAGTAATAGAAACAAAAATACGTGGTGGTAAAGTTGGACATATAGAAGATATTGTTTCTCATGTTGAATATAGAAAAAAAGGAATAGGTAAATTAATAATTAAAGAATTATGCTTTATAGCTAAAAAAGAAAAATGTTATAAGGTAGTATTACAATGCAAAGAAGATAAGATACCTTTTTATGGTAAATGTAATTTTGAAGTAAACGGAAATACTATGCAGAAATTTTTGTAGATAAAAATTAGAAAATAATGTTTAAATATAAATTTATTTATGAATAGTATAATCTCAAAAGAAAATAAGACATTTGTGATTGCTGAGGCAGGTGTCAATCATAATGGTGAAATTGAATTGGCTCACAAACTTATTGATGAAGCAGTTAAAACTGGAGCTGATGCAGTAAAATTTCAAGTATTTAATTTAAGTGAAATTGTCCATCCTAACTGTCCACGTCCTGGACATGAGTTAAAAAATGTAAAAGAAGATATAAGTCACTTTGAAATGTTAAAAAAACTTCAACTTAATTTTGATGATTTTATAAATTTAAAAAAGCATGCAGATGAAAAAAACATAATCTTCTTTGCTTCTGCTTTTAATGCAAGTGCAGCAGACTTTCTAGTGAATAAATTAAAATGTAATTTAGTTAAAATTCCTAGTTCAGATATGAATAATTATCAGGTACTAGAAATTATAGGTAAATCAACTTCTAATGCAATTATCTCAACAGGAATGAGCTATTGGGATGAAATTGTTGACTCAATTAATTTTCTAGGAAAATTTACAAATAAAATTGGAGTTTTAAAATGTACTTCAAACTATCCGGCCTCCCCGGCAAGTATTAATTTAAATGGTATACAAAAGATGATAGATCAGTTTCCTAATTATGAAATTGGTTTTTCAGACCACAGCATTGGAGTAGAAGCATCAATTTGTAGCATAATGCTAGGTTGTACAATTTTGGAAAAGCATTTTACTCTAGATACTAATATGTGGGGACCTGATCATTCAAGTTCACTTAATCCTTTTGAATTTAAAAAATATGTAGATTCAATTAGAAAAATTGAATTGTTAATGGGTAAAAAGGATTGGGACGTCCAAAAAGAAGAAAAAGGGCAAAGATTAACAATGACAAAGGGGACATATTTAAAAAGAGATGTAAAACAAAATCAGAAAATTTCATTAGATGATGTGGTTTTCTTACGACCAAGTGGCTCTATAAGCCCTAGAGATTTTTATAAAAATTATTTGGGTAAAAAGATAAATAAAGATAAAACAAATAATATGGAACTTGAAAAAAAAGATTTTGATTAATTTTAATGTCTATAAAAAATATGATTAAATGTTTTTTGAAAATTATTTGATTTTTGCATTAATTCATTGTTCACTGCCCGATTAAGTTTAAATCCATTAGACTCTAAAATTTCTTTACTCTTTAAATACTGATGTTCAAAATCATGATTTAGTTCTATTAATATTGATTTGATTTTTTTATTTTTTAAAGTTTTTGATGCACCCTCTAAAATCAAATGCTCAATACCATCAACATCAATTTTAATATAATCAGGTATTTCAAATTTATTATTATTTACTAATTCATCGATTGTAGTGCCAAATACATTAGTTTTATTTATTGAATGTATTCTTTTACCATCATGACCAAAATCAATACCAAATGCAGACATTGATCCGCCTTCAATTATATTTGTTTCTTTAAAAATTGAAAAAGTATTTGGCTTATTTGATAATGGGCTAGGATACAAAAAAATATTATTTTCTTTATTATTGATTGAAATATTTCTAGATAATAAATTAAGATTTAATGATGAAGGTTCAAAGCTAAAGACTTTAATATTATTTTTTACTACACCAGTATATAAAGAATACAAACCAATATTAGCACCTATATCCCAAAATATTATTTTAGATGAATTTTCAAAAGAGTCTATCCAATCTAGCGTTTCAGGTTCTTTTGAAAAAAAATCATTAATTCTTGCAACTGAAATTTGTGATGGACAAAAAAAACTAATTTTTTGATCATTGACATTTATTTCATAATAAGTTTGTCTTAAATTGTCATAAATAAAAGATTTAAAAAAAGATTTGTTATTTCTTTTAAAAAAATTAATTATATTAGAAATTACATTAATAAAGATAACAAGTAGTTTAGCAAAAATAATCATTAAATTAGTTTCTAAATTTTCGAAAAAACACAATATGTAACATAAAATTTTTCAATATTTCTCTTTATATTTTTTGATAAAAATAAGTAAAGATGAAATTTACGATGTAATTAAATTATAATTGATAAGTTATTTTAAATTTTAAATAAATTTATTATTTATTTCTTCAATATTATTTATTCTCATTTTTTTGAATTATTGATTTTTATTTCAAGATATTTGTAATCTTCGCCACCAAAACCATTTTTGAATTGTTGAATATTTTCTTCTTTTTTTGTATTATCATCTCCAGATATAACATCACCCAGATCAAAAAACTCACATCCTAATTTTTTTGCATGAAGAATTGCTAACCATACTAAACTATGTGATAATGGTTTGTTGAATAAGTCTCTGTTTGATACTGATACACCATAAGAACACAAATAATCTGTTAAATAAAATAAGGCAAAAGATACAAATTCTGTATTGATTTGAGATCCTATTAAAAAAGCATTTTTGTTTTGAATCATTTTAAATTGAATATCCCAGGAAGATTTAGGTCTGGTTTCTCTTCCAGATTCTTTTATGTGCAAAGTTCTGAATTTATCAAAAATTTCTTGAGTTATATTTTTTTCATTGAAAATTATTAAGTTAAAATTTTTCAATCCATAATTTATTAATGATTTAAAACTTCTTCTCAAATTTTTTTTTAATTCAATTTCTGTTTTTTTAAGATCAATTAATTTAGAATATCTTAATTTTTTATCAAATTGTTTGGAAATTAAGTGATCTGTAATTAAGTCACTTTTTTGATTATGAAGAAAATCTCTATAACAAAATATATAATTTTCAACATTTGTTATATCCTCTATTTTTTGAATAATAATTTTTTTTTCTTCAATTCCAATTTTTTTTTCGATAAAAAAACTTACAGAAAAACTATCATAATCTTCTTTTGCATCTGTTATCACTGAAAAAAAACAAAAAAAAGGTTCTTTTTTTTTATTTAAAAGAATAAAACTTTTATCAATAGAGTTTACTCTTTTATTACAAATTGCAAAATTATTTAAATGAAAATCGTAGAGAAATTGAAATTGTTTGTTTTCAATTTGTTTATAAAGAATTTTGTAGTTATCTATAAAGTTATGTTGATCAATTGTATAATAAAACACTTTTAATCATCGTGCATTTTTGCCGTTCCCATGCATCTTAGGCAAGGATCTTTATATGTTTTCGTATTAATCATTTCTCGCATTTCATTCATCTCTTTACTATGCCACAAGTCATAAACAGTTTTATTTTCTTCAATTCTTCCAACTTCATATTCTAAACCGGTAAAGCCACAACATGGACTAACTCTACCCTCTGCATAAAAAAGCATTCTCAACCAGGGGTCAGGACAAAAAAAATCGTTTGTAGCATCTTCAATATTCCATGAACAATAAGCTTGTATATCAACTAAATCAGCTAACTTTTCCCATCTTTTTTTAAAATCTTTTAACTCATGTTTGTTATCAGGCTGAGATACAAATGATACTCTCAATAAAGGAAATACTGAATTATTTTTTTTTCTTATTTCGAGAAACTGCATAATATTTGAAATAACTAGTTCATATTTATCACCTCTTCCTCTAGTTAAATGAAAAGTTTCTTCACTATTTGCATCTATACTGACTGATAAAATTGGAACTTGCATATCAATAAGACCTTGTGAGATTTTTTCATTTAATCTCAAACCATTAGTTATAATTCTAAGTTCCATTACTGTACTATTCATAATTATTTTTACTAATTCAAGAAATTTAGGATGAGTAGTAGGTTCCCCACCACCTCCAATATTTACAGATGGAAGACTAAACATTGAACACTCATTCATAGTCTTTTGGACAAATTCAGGAGTCAATAATGCTTTTTTTCTCAAAAACTCACCATATTCATCAAAATGTTCTTCCGCTCTCAAACATTGTGGACACTTTAAATTACAAGAATTTATTAAATCAAAAGTTAAATTTATGGGAAATTCCAACAAATTACCTTTGCTGGCATGTTCCCATTTAGCTCTATAGTCTAAATATCTTTGGCCATGTAACTTATATAATTCTTTAGCAACAATATTTGATCCAAAACTCTGCGTAAAGTTATTGGAATATTCAATCTGGTTAGGCTCTACGTATGAGTCACTTCGAGTAGTTTCATCTATAGGGATAACCATTTGAATAATATATCAGATATTCAAATTATTTCAAAATCATTATAGTATTTTTTCTTTGATTTTTTTTGGGGAGATAAATAGGAAGTTCTCTCATTTTTTTGTAATAACTTTACTTCATCACAAAAATTATCATTGAGATGATTTGAAATATTATCTTTTGTTATCCAATTACCGTTAATATCTTTTTCCCATATTGATTTATCTCTCAAGTGATCAATAGAATTTAAAAATTCCTCTTCACTAATTTCTAAAAATTCAAGCATAAAATCTAAGTCTTGAGGTCGTTGACTATCATGCTTTAAAACTTTCTTTATCCCCTCTTCTCTTGTCATACGTCCATGTCTTATTTCAGTACTAGCATCATCTGTAGCTCTTCCATATCCAAACTTTAGGTATTTTAAATAATCGTGAGTTCCATTAGCAGCATCCTCAATTTTGTCATATTTATTGAATGTTCTATCTCTTTCATATTCAAGAGGCTCAAAACCATAATTTTTAATTATTTCTTCAGTTTGTTTTCTAGCATCCCAATTTATATAGTTTGATAAATAAATACCTCTCATGTCTAAAGACTCTATCTCTTCATCAGAAGGATAAAAATATGGACCAAGGTCAGAAGCATCTAATCCAGACTCTTGCATATTGATTAAATCTTCAGGCTCGAAACCTCTCATATCATGTTCTTGTCTTTTCATCTTAGTAAACTCAATCATATCATCTTGATTAAACATACCTGTTAATTCTGAAAAGCCCTCTTCGCCCCAAATGATCAAAGGAATTTTATATTTAGCTGCAATCTGCATTGGAAAAGTCATTATCCCAGCATGATAATGCCATGTAATATCTCCTAATTTTTTTAACATAAATTTAGTTATTTTTTTTACTGAATTTCTATTTGCAGTAAACCTGATTAGATCACAATTAGACTGATTTAATAAATTATTTAAATTTCTAAGCCCAATTTTAGTATTAAAAGAATGATTGAATGTAACTAATAACGGATTTAGTTTATATACTTCTTTCAATAAATATACTTGATAAGTACTATCCTTCCCTCCACTCACAGGGATTATACAATCGTAAGGTGATTGTTTTTCCTTTGCTTTACTTTTGTACTCTTCTATTAAATCTTTAAACCAAACTAATCTTTCTTCCCAATTAATAGATTTTCTCGACTCAACATATCTACAACCGCTACATAAGCCCTTCTCATCAAAAACAATAACTGGTCTTGCATTTGCGGGGTACATGCATCGAGTACAGTATTCCATTATTTATAATACGTCATCATAAGATGGTTTAAAATTTGATTTGATTTTAAAAAAGCTATCTTTCCTTACATTGATTCCTTTTTCAAGTAAATACTTTTTTGCTTGCTTAGTACTATGCTCTTTGAAATGAAAAACATTACCTACACCTACAGCATCGAGACCGCCTTTTAAAATTCCATCAACTAAATGATCCCAAGTCCAAACACCTCCAAATCCAATAATAGGAATTTTTACAGATGAAGAAACTTTTTTCATTAAATCAAGATCATAACCATTTCTAGAGCCATCATTATCAATAGATGTTAAAAATATTTCGCCCGCACCAATTTTTTCAACCTCTCGAGACCAATCCTCAACATCCAATCCTGTATTTACTCTGCCTCTATCAATGAATACTTTATGACTATTAGCAAATTTTTTTACATCAATTGATACAACAATACATTGACTTCCAAATGTTCTAGCAGATTTTTCTAAAAATTCAGGTTGCTTAAAAGCTTTTGTATTAATAATTATTTTATCAGCTCCAATCATTAATATTTGTCTTATTTCCTCAATAGTTTCTATCCAACCGCCAACAGTAAGAGGTAAAAAAGATTTTTTTGATAAAGTCTCTATTGCATCATAAAAATATTTTCTATTTTTTTTTTCTCTTGTTACATCTATCAGTATTATTTCATCTACTGACCATGTATTAAAAAAACTTATTTTAGTCAAAGCATTACCTATTCCCATTGGATGTTTAAAATTTATGCTTTGAACAAGCTTACCATCATTATATATTAATACAGGAATTAATCTTTTTTTTAACATTAATAAACTTTATTAAAAAAATTTGATAATAACTTTAAACCATTATCAAGACTTTTTTCAGGATGAAATTGGACTCCGAAAATATTGTCATATTCAATACTAGAAATAATATCATCTCCATGGTTAACTTCTGAAGTTATAATTTCAGAATTTTTATTTAAAATTAATTCATAACTATGAACAAAATAAAAAGAATTTGAATCATTTTTATTAAAATCTTTAAACAATATCGAATTATCTTTTATCTTTAAATCATTCCAACCCATGTGAGGTATTTTTATATCATTTTTTTGTTCAATTATTTTTACCTTACCATCAACCCAACCCAAACCTTCTGTTTCGACAAATTCATATCCAAATTTTGCTAATAATTGCATTCCAATACATATACCTAAAAAGGGAATTTTTTTTACAAGAACCAATTCATTTAAGACATTTAAAAGTTTTTTTTCTCGTAAATTATTCATACTTTCATTAAATGAACCAACCCCAGGTAATAAAATAACTTTGCAATTATTAAAATCACGAGAATTATTAATTATTTTATTTTGAATATCCAAAGAGTTAAGGGCATTAATCAATGATCTAATATTTCCTGCATTTGGATTTATAACTCCAATCATTATTAAACTAATTTTCCCAATTCATTTTTATAAACATAAATTTACAAAATTATTTCATTTAAAATAGATCTTCAATCTTAATTAAACAACCTTTTTGTAAATCCTTATTAAGTTTTGCATTTTGTAATCTATAAAATTCATTTGGAGTTAATCCAAGACCAGGTCTACAAAAATCAACTTTTAGTTTTGCTAGTTTTGTATTTTTAGATGTATTTTCCAATAAGTATGGACTTCTTCTTATATAATTCCTCTTTTCAATTTCAACCTCTGATAGTAATCTTCTGTTAGATCCAAAAGCAATTTCTACATTTCTGATTCTTTTAACAAAATCATAAGCCTCATCAGGCTCTAGGGACATTATATGTTCAATACTTGGATATTCTCTATTCATTGTTATAGTTTTTTCTAACATTTTAGCTCCAAACGAAATTGCAACAAGATCCATGTCATAACCTGGAGAATGGTCCGAAAATGCAATTGGAAAAGTAAACATTTTTTTTAAAGTTTTAATTACATTCAAATTTATAGATTCAAATCTTGCAGGATATCCAGATGGGCAATGATGAATTATAATATTATTATTACCTGTTTTTATAACCTCACTAACAGCTTCTTCTATCTCACTTATAGTTGCATTGCCAGTATCTAACTGTATACATAAGCCAGTTTTTGCGGCAAGATTTATTAAATAATTATAGTTTACATCAGCAGATGCAATTTTGATAGAATGACATCCCATTTTTTCAACTAATTTAATTTCATCCTCAAAAGCAACTGTTGCAAAGAAAGCTATACCTATTGAGTCTGAATAATTTTTTAATTCAATCCATTCATTGTTAGTTAACGACCTTCTTTTTAAAATATCATATAGGGTTTCTTTTTTTTTTTGGGTTTCATTGCTCAGTTTATTAACCAAATATTCATATTCAAATATTTGATCTTTATTAGCTATGAGTCTTTCAGGATTTAAAATCTGAAATTTTATTGCATCTGCACCAGAATCTTTGGCAACATTAATTAATTCTTTAGCAGAATCAAATCCATTATGAGTTGGGCCAGCCTCAAAAGTTATATAGGTAGGAAATTTATCACCTATTGATTTATTATGAATTTTAATTGTATTTTCATTATTCATTTAAATCCTATACTTTTAGTTTATCCTTTAAGTATATACTTTATTAGATTAAATTTAATTATACTTAAAGTATAAAGATTTTACTTTTCTTAAATTTGCTATATTTATGTCAAATTAAGAAAATATTAATTACTATTATTTTTAAAATAAATGAGTTTATTAATCCAGGATATATATATTTTTAATATCTACCATATAGAAAAATGACTAAGAAAATTTTAGTAATAGTAGCCCATTGTGATGATGAAACAATTGGTTTGGGTGGCACAATAAAAAGACATTATAATCAAGGCGATAGAATTTTTGCAGTTTCAATGACTGATGGAGTTAGCTCAAGATCTAATTCAACAATTAAAGATGTTAAAAAAAGAAAAAATAATTCCATTTTAGCTAGTAAATGTCTAGGATTTGTGTGGAAAAAACAATTTTCATTTAAAGACAATTCAATGGATCAATATCCACTTATAAAAATTATTAAATCGATTGAAAAAATTAAACAATCATTAATGCCTGATATAGTTTATACTCATAGTGGAAGCGATCTTAATATCGATCATAGAATTGTATTTAATGCAGTTCTAACTGCTTTTCGACCACAACCAGAAGAAACTTGTAGCGAATTAAGAGTTTTTGAAATTCCCTCTTCAACAGATTATAGTCATAGGTCAATAAATGGTTTATTTAATCCAAATCTATTTATTGATATTTCATCTACGTGGAATGATAAAGAAAAAGCTCTAAATAAATATGGATTAGAAATCAAAGATGAGCCGCATAGTAGATCGATCCAAGGTATCAAGAATTTAGCTAATTTTAGAGGAAATCAAGTTGGATTGAAATTTGCAGAGTCATTTGAGATTATAAGAAAAATAATAAGGTAAAGTGAAAGTTCTAATAGCAACTTCTAAAGAATGGTTTGATTTAGATAAGAAAATATTAAAATCAAATAAAGTACAATTTATCTATAAAAAAAAATATTTAACAAAAAATAATATTGATAAATTTTCTCCAAATATTATTTTTTTTCCAAATTGGAATTGGATGATCCCAAAAGAAATTTATGAAAATTTTATTTGCATTGTATTTCATACATCCCCATTACCTTATGGAAGAGGTGGGAGCCCTATTCAAAATTTGATATTAAAAAATTATAAGAAAGCTCCAGTGTGCGCAATAAAAGTTACAAAAGTGTTAGATGCGGGACCTATTTATACAAAAAAAATTGTCAGCCTTAATGGATCTTTATCAGTGATTTTAGAGAGAATTAACAAAGCAATTAATCATATGATTCAAAAAATAATATTGAAAAATCCAATACCTCATAAACAAAAAGGTAAAATCAATATTTTTAGAAGAAGAAATCACAGTGATAATAGGATACCAAAAAATATTAACTTAAATAAAATTTATGATTATATAAGAATGCTAGACCATAAAGAATATCCAAATGCTTATATTCATTATGGAAAATTTACTCTTGAATTTACAGAAGCTAAATTATCAAAAAATAATTTGAAGGTTAAATGTATAATTAAAAAAAATGATAATTCGAAAAGCAACAATTCTTGACTCAAAAGTTATTCTAGAATGGAGAAATGATCCACTTACAAGATCAATGTTTTTTGAAAATTCTAAAATTAATTTTAATGAACACAACAAGTGGTTTAAAAAAAATTTAAATTCAAAATCTAATTTAATGTTTATAGGTGAAATTTCAAAAAAAAAATTTGGTATTTGTAGATTTGATTTAAATAAAAGAAAAAAATATGCTGAAATTTCTATAAATTTAAATCCTAAATTTAGAGGAAAAGGTCTGTCAAAAAAGTTCTTAAAAGAAAGTATAAAAATATATTCTAAAATAAATATGGTTGACTTAATCGCACGAGTTAAGGTTATTAATTTAAATAGTATCAAATTATTTGAAAAAAATAATTTTATAAAAAAGCGAACAAAAGCTAATGAAATTTTCTATATTTTACCTGCAAATCAATTATCTTTTAAAAAAGTTAATATAAATGACTCAGAATTACTTTATGATTTATTAAAAAAAAGAAAGTATAAAATAAGCCACAAATTAATGCCCTCATATAAAAATCATAAAAAATTTATTAAAAGTCAACCTTATGTTCATTGGTATATTGTGAGAGAGAAAGAAGCGATTGGAACTTTCTATATCAAAAATGATAATTCTATTGGATTAAACCTAATTAAAATTAAAGAAGAATGGATTGAACAAATAAAAAATTATATTATTAAAAATTTTAAGCCATATAAACAAATTCCCTCAAAAATACCTCCGTATTTTTATATAAACTCTTCAATTAAAAATACAAAAATGATAAAAACTTTTAAAATGCTCAATATTGAACCTATCCAGATTACTCATAAGATATTATAAATATTTAAATAATATGATCACAATTAATGGAATTAAAATTGGAATTGATCACAAGCCATTTATAATTGCAGAGATGTCAGCTAATCATGGTGGCTCAATTGATAGAGCTAAAGCTTCAATATTATCAGCTAAAAAAAGTGGAGCAAGTGCAATAAAAATGCAAAGTTATACACCTGACACAATGACAATAGAGTCAAACAACAAAGATTTTATTATAAGTAGTGGGCTATGGAAAAATTATAATCTCTATAATTTATACAAAGAAGCTTTTACACCCTTTGAATGGCATGCTGAATTATTTAATTATTCAAAAAAAATAGGGATAACTATTTTTTCAACTCCATTTGACGAAAGTGCTATAGATTTATTAATTAATTTAGATACTCCAGCTTTTAAAATAGCATCATTTGAATTAACAGATCTACACCTTATAAAATATGCAGCAAAATATAAAAAGCCAATGCTTATTTCTACAGGCATGGGATCTTTGCAAGAAATTAATGAAGCAGTAGAAGTTTGTAAAAAAATGGATAATAATAACATTCTTTTATTTCATTGTATTAGCAATTATCCTGCAAAAGAAGAAGATTCACACCTAAACAATATTAGAATATTATCAAACTATTTTAACCTTGATATAGGTTTGTCAGATCATAGTGTAAGCAATTTTATTTCAAAATTAGCAATTACAATTGGTGCTGTAGCTATTGAAAAACACTTTAAAATTGACAATAAAGAATGTGGTCCAGACTCAACTTTCTCAATTTTACCCTCCCAATTTAAAGATTTAGTAAGTGAATGCAACTTAGCATACCAAGCATTAGGCCCAAAAAAATTTATGAGACCAAAAAAGGAAAGGGAAAGTTTAAAATTTAGACGTTCAATATATTTTATAAAAAATTTAAAAAAGGGTAATACTATTAAAAAAAATGATATTAAAAGAATTAGACCTGGGTTTGGTATAGCACCAAAATACTTTGATTACATTGTTGGAAAAAAATTAGAAAAGGATGTCAAAAAAGGAGATGCTGTTAAATGGGATTGTTTTAAATAAAATCAAAATAAATAAATATGGTAAAAAAAAATATTAAAATTCCTTATTCAAAACAAAAAATAAACCAAGAAGATATTAAATCAGTAATCAATGTTCTTAAATCTGATTTTCTGACACAAGGACCTGTTGTAGACAATTTTGAAAGAGGAATTTCAAATAAACTTAATGTAAAATATTCTGTAGCTTTCAATAGTGCGACTAGCGCTCTTCATATAGCATGTAAAAGCATAGGGATTAAAAAAGGTGATATTGTGTGGACATCTCCAATTACTTTTGTTGCGAGTGCTAACGCAGCTGCTTATTGTGGTGCGTCTATAGATTTTATAGATATTGATAAAAATACATTTAATATTTCAATAAAATATCTTAAAGAAAAATTAAAAAAGTCAAAAACTCTTGGAACTTTACCTAAATTAATTATTCCAGTTCATTTTGGGGGATCTTCATGTGATATGAGAGAAATATACTCTTTGAGTCAAATTTATAAATTTAAAATAATTGAAGACGCTTCTCATGCAATGGGTGGTACATATTTTAATTCTCTAATAGGAAGTTGTAATTACTCTGATATTACAGTTTTTAGTCTTCACCCTGTAAAAATTATTACTTCTGGAGAGGGAGGCTTGGCAACAACTAAGAATATAAAACTAGCTTCAAAAATGAAAATGCTTAGAACACACGGTATAGTTAAAAATTCTCAACATATGCAGAACAAACCTCATGGTAAATGGTATTATGAACAAATTGATTTAGGTTTTAATTATAGAATGTCTGATATTCATGCGGCTTTAGGCTTAAGTCAATTGAGGAGTTTAGATAAGTTTGTTAAGCTGAGAAATGCAAAAGCTAATTTTTATAAGGATAAATTAAAAAATTTGCCAGTAACTTGGCAACAAATACCAAATTATAACTATTCATCATATCACTTATTTGTTCTGAGGATAGATTTTGAACAAGTCAAAAAGTCAAAAAAATACATATTTAATAAAATGCTCAGATTAGGGATAGGCGTTAATGTACATTATATTCCAGTTCATACACAGCCTTATTATGCAAATATGAGAAAATATAAAAATAAATTTTTAGAATCTATTAAATACTATGAAGAAGCTATTACAATACCCCTATATCCACATATGAGTACCGTTAAACAAAAAAAAGTTTTAGAGGCATTAAAATTTTCGATTTTTTAAACTAATTATTTATTAAATCTTTTTCAAATTTATTAAATAACTCTTCCTTACTCTTGAATTTATCAAAATTTATTAGATCACTATAAGAATAACCTTCATTAAAAATTTTTTGGTTAATTATATTTTTTTTAAGTTTATAAAAATCATCAGCATAATTTAAAATATTAAAAATTTCTTTATGATAGAAGTTAGATTCTATAATACTTTTTTGCTCTATCAAATAATAATCTACACCCATAGAAATAGCTTCAATTATTGAAGTTGAATAACTTCCAATACATAAATCAGCAATACTCACATAATCATAGAAAGACTCATAACCGCTTAGAATTGGAATTTCTCGATTATTTAAAATTATAGAATTGTTATTACTTAGTTTTGTTGAGGAATATTCAAATCTAAATTTGATTCCAATAATTTCTATGTTTAAATCATTCAATATCTCTATTATTGTCTTATAATATTCATGTTCATATGCTAGCCGTATAGAGAAAACTTCTGAACAAAAATCTGGCGCTAAAATTAATGCTTTTTTATAAATTTTTTTTCCTCTCTTAAGTTTAGATTTATTAATTGGTACAAATTTTTCAAAATAAGGAAAGACTGTGGAAATAATTTCAGTGGAATTATTTCCTCTTTCTAAATATTCTTTAAAATTTTTGTTACTCAAAGCAATTGACTTATCAAAAACTTTAAATTTACCTTTATGATAATTTTTTGCAATTGTGCCATAAATACCATGAGGCATAAAATATGTTTTAATTTTAATATTTTTTGCTGCTTGAGCAGCAAGCAAATAATTTTCAAAATTATCATCACAAATTACTAAAAATTTAGTGTTATTATTTTTTAAAATTTTGCAAAAACTTAAATAATAATTGTAGGCTCCATTAAAATATTTAAAAATATATATATTCATTAAAGTACAGAATGAATGGTCACTTAGTATTTTATTTTTAAAAAAATTATCATTAAGATTATTTAATATATTTTCTATATCATTATTTTTTTTATTATTTATTACAGGTAATAAAAAAAAATTTGAACTTAAAGAAAATATATTTTTTAAATTAATCTTATTTAATGGAAATTTAAATCTTTCATTAATTTTATTTTTTTTTTTCATTATATGATTTCTATATGAAGACAATTTTCCAGAGTCGTAAATTAAAATAGATTTATTTGATGAAAAATTTTTTAGAAAAAGTTTAAATATTATTTTTTTAAAAAGTATTTTTAAATAACTTTGTTTAACAAAAAAATAGCGTAGATCTCTAAATCTTAAACTAGCATCCATATCTATATGTTTCATTAAATTTGATGAAAAATTTTTTTTAGTACCAAAAGTAAATAATTGAATTTTTTTATTTATTTTTATTTGATCTAGTGCCATCCTAAATATTAAACTTGTTTTCTTATAAAAAAAAACTTGATCACCATCATTAAGTATTTTTTCTAGATTTAATTTGTATCTAAGGTAAGAGGTAGTTAATATCTTAATACTTGGCTGGAATGCTGCTCCTAGAGAGCATCCATTTATTAGAGATAAATCAACATTATGTTGATAAAACCAAGACCAAGAAAAAGTATCTATATCTTTGTTAATTTTTTCTATGGTTGTATTATCTAAATTTTCATCGAAAAAGACTGAACCTTTTTGTAATAAATTTTTAGTTTCATTGAAAGTAAAATTGTCGGAAATAAGAATTACTAACTTATTATTTAAATTATATTTTTTTTTAAATAATTCATATTCCTTATAATTATCTATAAAAACGATTTCTCTTAAATGCTTTTTAGAAATATTCATGTTAGATAATTAATTACCTTGGGGCAAAAATCGGCCTAATTACAGGAAATTTAAGTTTTTTATCAAGATTTGGCTTTCTCAGTTTTTCTGAAATGGACTCAAATGTTATTTTGTAAGATTTGTTTATCAATTCATAATCCTTAAAATTATGGGCATAGCAAAGATTATTACTTGAACTAATTAAAATATTATTTTCAATCATGCTCTTAATAAATAGTGACTTAATTGCATATTTAGAACCATTTTGATGATCTTTAAAATCAAATATTGTCCATGAAGGATGACCATTTAGTTGGATGGTGTCATGTAAATTATTATTTTTTAAAAGTTTAATAATATTTTTTTTTAATTTAAATCCATTTTTATATAATTTTTCTGGTACTCGATTTTTTTTAATTTTTTCTATTGTAGCGATTGATGCTGCTAATGACAATGTTTCACCTCCAAAAGTGCTAGAAAAAAATATTTCTTGAAATTCGTTCATAATCTCTTCCCTTCCTACTATAGCTGAAATTGGCATGCCATTTCCCATACCTTTACCAAAAGTTGATAAATCTGGCAGAATGTTAAAATATTTTTGTGCACCACCATCTGAGAATCTAAAACCAGTAATAATTTCGTCGAATATAAGTAGAGATTTATTTTTATGAAGTAATTCTTTTAGTTCATTAAAAAATTCTGGTTTGGGATCTTGAATATTCATTGGTTCGATTATTAATGCAGCTACATTATTGGAAAGTTCTTTTAATTTTCTATGAATAGACTCAATATCATTAAAGGGTACTTTATGAGTATATTTTTGCACATTTCTTAGGATACCTTTTGATCTATTTGTTGTTCCTATATACCAGTCTTGCCAACCATGATAACCACAAACCAAAATATGTTCTCTATTTGTAAAGCCTCTTGCAACTCTAACAGCTGCTGATGTTACATCAGTTCCATTCTTTCCAAACCTTACCATTTCTGCAGATGGTATTAATTTAATTAATTTTTTTGCTAATATGTACTCAAGTTCTGAAGCCAAACTAAAAGAAATACCCTTTTTCAATTGATTTTTTATAGCATTATCAACATCAACATCGCAATAACCCAATATTACTGGCATTAATCCACAAATTAAATCAATATATTCATTACCATCAATATCCCAGACTCTTCCACCTTTACCTCTTTCAATAAAGGATGGGGAATAATTTTCAGGAAACTGTATATAGCTTTTGCTAAATGTTTGAGATCCTAAAGGAATTAATTTTTTGCTTTTTTTTAGCATTTTTTTGCTTTTTGAATATTGTTTATATTTTTTCATAATACTTTATTGTTTTTATACGATTGATTAACAACTCTTAATGCATTTATACCTTCATTTAAATCACACAACTCATTTTTTTTATCATTTATTTCAAGAATAAAGTTATCAATCAATTTTTTATATTGATTATTATTTTCTACACGTTTCTTAAATAATATTTTCGAGTATTTTTTAGTATTCTTTTTTGTTATAAAAATTATTTTTGAATATTCAGGGTTTTTTCCTTCACTTTCCCATATGATAGAGCCCTTTGTTCCAATTATTTCTAATCCTCTTCTTTTTAATTTTTGATGAAAATCTAATTTTACTAAGGAAATAATATCATTTGAATGTTTATGAACAGAAAATGAAGTATCTTCTGAACTAATATCTAAATTACTTATTTTAAAATTCGTAGAAATGCTGTTACTAATTGGTCCAAACAACCATTGAAGATAATCAATCTCATGTATTGAGTCCAGGAGAACACCTCCATATTTTTCATTTGCTATGTAAGTTTTTTTATAATTTGTTTTTCTCATATAAGGTAAAAAATGACCAAAATATGCAAACGCATAAATAGTTTTTCCCACCATTTTTAAGTTCTTTCTAATAATTTCTAAAGGAATGTGAAATCGTAAATTTGTAACTACAAAAACATTTACATTATTTTTTTTTGCTAATTTTTCTAATTTTATAGACTCTTTAAGTGAATCAGAAATTGGTTTTTCAATTAATAATTTTTTACACCCAGATTGGATAACTTTTTTTGCAATTTTTATATGTGAATTAGTTGAAGTACTGATTATAACTCCATCTGGCTCCCATTTTAAAGCTTCTTCAAGGCTCTTAAACTTAATAGTATTTTTTTTAGTATTTAATCTTTTTCTCTTTTGATCGTATAAACCAATCTCGATAAAACTGTTTAAATTATCATAATGTCTTGAACCAATTGAACCTATTCCTATAATTAAGATTTTCATATTTTTTTCAAAAGAAAATTAAGTAGTTTTAGATCATCGAGAGTATTCAAGTCAACAGATCTGCTTTTTGGCATCTCATAAACTTTTAAATTTGGGCCATAAAAAGATTTTATTTTTAAAAATTTCTTTGTGTTAAAGACATAGGTACTTCCATTATCAACAACATACTTAGAAACCTTTTTTTCATTTAAATTTATCAACCTTGGCCAATTAGCCTTTACATACCCATTATTTTTTTTTTCTAAAGCTTGGTATATAGGAAGATCATAAGTAGTAACTGCCATTGCAAAATCACATTTATTAGGCTCAATAAGTGATATTACTTTTTTAATATCTTTAAAATTTCTAAATGGAGATGTAGCAAGCAAAATACATAAAAATTTAAAATCATTTTTTTTAGTATTGTAATTTAAAATGAAATCTCTGCATACTTCTTTTAGCATAGATTTATCATCTGCTAATTTATGATTTCTATATGCTACTTTTGCTCCATATTTTTTTGCAATTTTAGCAATTTCCTCATCTTCTGTGCTAACATATATATCGCTAAATACTTTTGATTTTTTTGCATTTTCTATTGTATGAGCTATCATTGGTTTACCATTAAATTTGATTATATTTTTTCTAGGTAATCTTTTACTTCCTCCTCGCGCTGGAATTAGAGCAATAATATTTTTTTTATTCATAATTAATAAAATATTTTTTTTATATTTAATAGTAAGTTTTAATTTAAGTTAGAATAATGTTTTATTAGAATTAGACAAATAAAAAATTAATTTTTAATAATTAAAAGTTTTTTTATCTCTTTTTTTTCTAAAAAATTATTTTTTAAATTTGAAGAATATTCATAAAGTTCTTTTAAATTTTTTCCTATTAAATTTGACTTATATTTGAAAAATTGTTTTTTAGATATTTCTACAATATTTGGTGCAATAACATAATGATTTTTATATTGAATAATATTTCTAGACTCATCTTTAGAGAACAAAACTTCGTGTAATTTTTCTCCAGGTTTAATTCCAATTATTTTTTTGGGTATTTTTGGCGCAATAACATTTGCTAAATCTAAGATTTTTAATGCTGGCATCTTGGGAATAAAAACTTCTCCGCCTTTCATTAAATCAAGACTATTTAATACAAATTTTACACCTTGATCAATAGTAATAACAAACCTAGTCATATCCTTATCTGTGATTGGTATGAATTGATTATTATTTTTAACTATATTTTTGAATACCTCTACTACTGAACCTCTCGAAGAAATAACATTACCATATCTTACAATTGAAAATCTAGTGTTGTTTTTTTTTGAAATATTATTTGCTGCTATAAAAAGCTTTTCAGAGGCAAGTTTTGTTGCTCCGTAGAGATTAATAGGATTTACTGCTTTATCAGTAGAAAGTGCTAATACTTTTTTAACATTAGATTCAATTGAGCTGTAAATTATATTTTCAGCACCATAAATGTTAGTATTTATGCATTCTGTTGGATTATACTCAGATGCGCCCACCTGTTTCATAGCTGCAGCATGAATTACGTAATCTACGCCTTTCATAGCGATAGATAATCTCTGACGATCTCTTACATCACCTACAAAGTATCTGATATTATTATATTTATCTACACTAAAAGTGTTTTGCATTTCAAACTGCTTAAGCTCATCTCTCGAAAATATAATTAATCGTCTTGGCTTATATTTATTTAAAACAAATTTTGTAAAATGCTTACCAAAAGAACCTGTTCCTCCAGTAATTAAAATATTTTTGTTTAAAAGCATAATTTTATTTAATTGTTTCTATATCTATTTTTTTTATGAAATATATAAAAAAAATTAATTGTAAATAATTGATAATACTTAACCAATTATTAAAAAAATTACCAGAAGGAGAAAAAGGAAATAAAGCAAGAAGTAGGCCTAAAGTTGAAAAAAAAATACAATAATTTCTTTTATCTTTTATAAAAAATAGAAGGTAGGAATATTTTATTAAATAAAAAAATATAAATAAAAACAATAAAAAAACTGGAATGAAACCCACTAATCCCGTTTCTGACATTAACTGAAGATATGTGTTGTGTGGATGTGTAGAACAACCGTCTATGTATTGATTATATTTAGTATAGTATTTTTCATAACTACAAACATTTCTAAATTGTTTCGGGCCTACTCCAAATATTGGATTTTCGTAGAATATTTTAATTGATGTTTCGTACATGGCTGTATGAGTTTTACTAAATATATATATTTGCTCACCTTTAAGATTAAAATCAAATAAAGTTTGATTGATCATACGATTTTTAATTTTATCATTAAAATAAATAAGAGATGAGATAATTAAGGCTGTTAAAAGAATTGAAGTAAAAAAAAGTATATTTTTTTTTTGATATACAATTAAATAAAAAAAGACAATTATTAGAGAATAAAAAAATGCAGTTCTTTCTCCTGTTAAAAAAATTAGTATAAACGTTACTATTAAAAAAATATCAATAAATCGTTTTTTTATATTGTATAGAAATAATAAAGCTAAGAAAATAGGTAATAACCTAACTATATAACTTCCGAGTTTTAATTCATCTCCAAAAAAACTGGATAGCCGTCCAGCAGAATATTCATATCCTAGGATATTGTATCCTATTATAAATTGCAGGTATCCATCTAAAATTAAAATACTAAATATTGCAATCAAAGAAAAAAAGAAAAGTTTTAATACTCGTGAATTTTCATTAATTAAAAACAATATTGCAAAAACAAAAATACCAAATCTCCAATAAAATAGAGAGCTTTCCAAGGAATGAATAGGATTGTCTGAAATTAAAGAACAAATTATTAAATACAAAAACCAAAAAATAAAAATAATAATTAATTTACTCGAAGAGAAATAAATATTTTTATAATTTAGGTTAAATAAAATAAAGAAAATCCCAATTATACAGATAGAGATATCACTTATGGCTGGACCTATAACTAAAGAAAATGGGAGTAAAATAAATAAATAATTAGATAATTTTAATGAATATGATCTTACAATTTTTAACAAAGCGTATCTATTTATTATTGTTAAAAGAACTTCTGTATGTGTAGATCAAAATAAGAAATAGAATATTAAAAAACAAGCCTAAAAGTAACATTCCAATAATTACTTCATAACCATATTTTTTGCTTGATTTGGTTTGATATTTTATATTTGATATCAAAACTGTATTAATTTGATTTGATTTAGATTTTAGTTGTAAAACGAAATCATTATATCTCTTTTCAAAATTTTTTTTTATAGATCTAAGTAAAGCTATTTGAATTTCTGCATTTTTTGTTTCAGGCAAATAATCATCAAAAGAGTTTCTATTCTCAAGTATCTCTATTTCTTTATCTAAAGTAATATATCCTCTTAAATATGGAAAAGTTTTCCATCTATCGATCGATCTATCAATTGGACCATCTGAAATGATAGTTGTTGCTGGAGATAATTCATTTTCTTTTGAAGGTTTATCTAAATTGATTGCTTTTGCTATGGTGGAATTTTCTTTTTTTGTTTTTAATGATTTTTCAAATAAATACATATACATCGATGTGTATGCTTCAATTCTTTCCTCCACAAATTTGATTTCATTATCAATTTTTTCATTAAAAGAATTAAAATTATCCTGAAGATATTCAAAAATTATTTCTTTGTTTTTCATTTCCGATGCTTCTATAATTAAATTAAACAATAATTTTCGAGTAGATATTGGTATTATTTCGTTAAATTTGATATTTAATTTATACCTTGACTCTTCTTTAACTACATTGATATCCATAATATTTAAAAAATTAATAATTTCTTCAAACGTAATATCACTCTCACTTAGAATTATTGAAAATTCATCTTTATATTTCTCTATAGAAGAGATAATTTCTTTTCTAGAATTAATATGAATTATAAATGTTTCATACATATCTGAAGAATTTATATAAAATTCTTCAAGATTTGATATTTGTGATGATCTTGGGTTAATAGTTATAATGAATTCTTCTTCAAACATATTTATATTTTGTTCAATTAAATCATCATCATTAATGACATTAAAACCACTATAATCGTTTAAGTTTCCACTTATCGCTAATTCTGATACTAATTTATTAATCTTAGCTAAAGTAGACTTGTTTAAAAAATTATACTCACTTATTATGCCACTTATTTGACTTGCATTTTTAGTGTTTGAATTAAGAGTACTCAAAAGATAAAAACCAAATGATGAAAATATGACTAAGATAAAAATTAATAGCAAAAAGTTACCTTTTATAATCTTTAATATTTCCGTTTTAGAATCCATGAATTATATTTGCAATTTATAAAACTCAATATACCAATTTATAAATTTATCAATTCCTTCTGGCAACGAAGTTTTAGGGTAGTATCCATATTTTTTTTTAATTTTAGTACAATCAGAAAGTGTTTTTTTCACATCACCATAGACTTTTGGAGCAAATTTAATTTTAGCCTTTTTTAAAAGTTTATTTTCAATTAATTTAATCAAAAATTTTGTCGAATAGCAATTTGAATTTCCTATATTAAAAACTCTATAAAGATTATTTTTTTTTGGAACATCTAAAAATATTTTATTTATTGCTTCAACTACATCATCTATGTAAGTAAAATCTCTTAAATCCCTGCCATAATTATTTAAGTTAATCGATTTTTTATTAATTATTTGTTCAGTAAATTTGTAAACTGCCATATCTTTTCTGCCATATGGTCCGTATACTGTAAAAAAACGCAGTCCTGTAGTAGGTATTTTATAAATATTAGAATAAGATGAGGCAATTAACTCGTTAGCAAGCTTTGTTGCTCCATAAAAAGACAGGGGTGTTTTATTTGGCTCATCCTCTTTAGTGGGATAATTTACATTTTCTCCATACACCGAACTTGAAGAAGCGTAAATAAAATGTTTTATTTTTTTTTCAACACTTAGATCAATAATATTTTTAAAACCTCTTAAATTTGCTGAAAAAAAAATCTCAGAGTTATCTATTGATTTTCTTATACCAGTCTCAGCAGCTAAATGAATTACAGAATGAAAAATATTTTTTTTAAAAATTTTCTCAAGTTTTAATTTATTTGCTATATTAGTATTTGAAAAATTAAATTTTTTGTACTTTTTAAGTTCAAATAATCTAATTTTTTTTAAACTATTATTTTCTGATTTTGCTAAATTATCAATGCCATATAATTTAATATTTTGATTATCTAGTAAAAGTTTTGAAAAATGATATCCTATAAAACCTGCACAGCCTGTTACTAATATTTTCATTTAATTAATTTGTAGGCATTTTAAATTCTGGACCAGAATTAATACTTTTTGGCCATCTGCTAGTAATTGTCTTAAGTTTAGTAAAGAAATTAATACCCTCAGTACCATGCATTGAATGATCACCAAATAATGATTGTTTCCATCCGCCAAAACTATGGAATGCCATAGGAACAGGTATAGGAACATTAATACCTACCATCCCTATTTTACAATTTGTTGTAAAGTGTCTAGAAATTTCTCCGTCAGAAGTATAAATACTTGCTCCATTGCCGTAAGCATGATTATTTACTAGACTCAAAGCCTCTTCATAATTTTGCGCCCTCACAACTGATAACACTGGTCCAAAAATTTCTTCTTTGTAAATTGACATATTACTTGTTACATTATCAAATAATGTTGGGCCTATAAAATTACCTTTTTCGTAACCTTGAATATTAAGTTTTCTTCCATCTAATAATAATTTAGCACCCTGATCAACGCCTTGATTTATATAATTTATAATTTTTTCCTTATGTTCTTGTGAAATAACTGGACCCATTTCTGCTTCTGAGTCAATCCATGGTGCAACTTTCAATGTATTAGCTTTATCTGATATTTTATCAACTAGTTGATCTGCGATATCTCCTACAGCTACAGCAACAGAAACTGCCATACACCTTTCTCCCGCAGATCCATATGCTGCACCTATAATTCCATCTACTGCTTGATTTACATTTGCATCTGGCATTACTACCAAGTGATTTTTTGCACCTCCTAAAGCTTGGACTCTCTTTCCATTTTTTGCAGATTCTTCATAAATATATTTTGCTACTGGTGTTGAGCCAACAAAACTTACTGAAGAAATATCATTACTATTAATTATAAGATCAACGACCTCTTTATCACCATTTATAACATTAAAGACCCCTTCAGGTAATCCAGCATCTAAAAATAATTCTGCTAATCTTAAACTGCATGAAGGATCTTTTTCTGATGGCTTTAATATAAAAGAATTACCGCATGCTATTGAAATAGGATACATCCACATAGGCACCATTGCAGGAAAATTAAAAGGTGTTATACCTGCTGTTACTCCTAAAGGTTGTCTTATAGAAAATGAATCAATATTTGTACCCACATTTTGCGAAAATTCACCCTTAAGTAAATGTGGGATACCACAAGCAAACTCAACCACCTCTAAACCACGTGTCACAGAACCAATTGAATCATCAAATGTCTTTCCATGCTCAATTGATACTAGCTTAGCTAAATTTTTAATATCTTTTTCAATATTATTTTTATATTTTGATAATATTCTTGATCTTTTTAAAGGTGTAACTTCAGACCAAATATTAAATGCATCTTTTGAACTTTTTATAGCTTCATCAAAATCTAATTTATTTGACATTACTACTTCTGCTATTTTTTCTCCAGTAGATGGATCATCTACAGGAAGAAACTTATTAGATTTATTTGTTAAATTTCCATTAATTAGATTTAATATTTTTTTCATTTTTTTTATTATAAATTAAATATAAATTTCTTAAATATATAAATATACCAAAAGATTGTCCTAAAATGATTACAGGATCCTTTCTAAAAATTGCATAAGTCAATAGACCTATACCTCCAAATATACTAAGATACCAAAAAATAATTGGAATATAACTTTCGCCCTTTTTTTCAGAGTATATCCATTGAAATATAAATCTTGATGCAAATAGTGCTTGACCTGTAAACCCAATTACCAAAAAGATTAGTTCTAAACCTGTCAAACTTTGAAAATAATTTATCATTTATTTTTGATTATGTTTATTACTCTTATAATATCAATAATCCCCTTTATTAATCTTGATATTGTGCCATATTTTGAATTTCCATAAAGTCTATTTCTATGGTCTACATTAACAAAAAATGTTTTTTTTCCATAACCTTTATATAATGCAGGTAAGAATCTATGAATTCCGTTAAAAAAAGGAAAACTTAAAAAAGTCTTTTTCTCAAAGACTTTCAAACCACAACCAGTATCTATACAACCATCTTGAAGAATATATGATCTTATTTTATTTGCTATTTTTGAAGATAACACTTTAATAATATTATCTCGTCTTTTTTTTCGAATTCCTCCAACTAATAGAATTTCAACATCAGACATATACACTTCATAAAGTTTTAAAATATCTTTAGGATTATTTTGACAGTCACCATCTAAAGTAATAATAATTTCGCTTTCTGATAATTGTACACCTTTATAAATACAATAACTTTGGCCCATATTTTTTTTCAGATTTATAATTTTAATATTTTTAACTATTTTCTGCGAATTAAGTAATGATAATGTCTGATCGGTACTACAATCATTTATAAAGATTATTTCATAAATATACTTATCTTTTAAATTTGATTTAATTTCATTAATTAATTTTAATACATTTTTTTCTTCATTATAAACAGGTATTATTATTGAAAAATTTATCATTAATTAGGAAATAAGATTTTATTTAAAGTTTTATTAAGTGTTTCAAAAGGTTTATTATTAGTATAAGCATATTCTTCACATAATTCTTCATATCTAGCAAAATCTTTTAATTTTAATTTATTATCTATATAAAATTTTATTTTATCTTTAAGATCAAATGAATTATCAGAAATAATATCAGCATCTTTTAGTTTGTTAAAGAATTGTATATATTGATTGCTTAAAATGAAAGAATTGCTATCAAATAAACATATAGATGGAATTCCACAATTTATACTTTCTGCTAGAGATGTAGATGGGCCTGTAAAAATATGTATGTCTACATTTTCAAAATAATCTGAAGAAATACCATTTGATAAATATTCAACCTGAATATTTTTAAAATTAAAAATTGGAAAAACTAAATTTTCAAAATTTTTAAAAAGATTATTACCAAAATTTTTAATTTTTATATAAAGTTTGATATTTTTACTAAAATTTTGTTGGTCAATTAGTGTCCAAATTTCCTTTTCCCATTTTCTATGTTCAATCAAATCTGTTGTATTTATTGATAACCAATTTTCAATATTAAATAAATGGGTTAAAGACATCGGCGAATAAAGAATTTTTAATTTCTTTGAATTAATTTTATAACGCTTTTTATAACTATTTTTATTTAAATACAGATGAGCATCGGGTATTTTAATTTTATTTGATAATTTTGAATTATTTTTTAATTGTGGTTCTCCCCACAATAAATTATAATCACAAAATTTTAATTCATTAGAATCTTTATCAAAACATTTGCCTATCTTGTAAAACACAGAACCTCCATTTTGTATTTCAATAGAAGGTATATTATTTTTTCTTGCCGCAATACTAACTATGATGTTTTCAAATCTAAAAAAACCTCCCTTACTTAATATAAATTTTAAATTATTTTTTTTAAAATAAATAATTAAATCATTAATCTTACTTTTAACATCAAAGTAATTCAATAATGCAACCTCTGTATAGTTTATTAAAAAGATTAATAAGTATTTTGAAAATAATTCAATACTGAAATTATTAAAATCACTATTTTTTTTAATTAATAATTCTAATTCTTGTGTAAATTTTTTATTAGATCTTAGATATATGTCTTTTTTTATATTTTCTAATTTTAATGTTTTATTTTTTATATTCGTATCTAATTTAAAAAAATTATAATTATAAAGATTATTTATATATAAATAATTTAAATTAATAAATCCAGCTGATGGACGTTTATTATGACTAAATAAAATTTTTAATAAAAATTTAGAATAATAGTAAAATCTTTTTGATAAACCAAAAAAAAATTTTATTAGAATTTTGCGATAATAAAGATTTGAATTTAATTTAATTTTTAAATTTTTTAAATTTACTCTTTTTATTTCTATCTTATCGAATTCTAATTTATCTTTTTTTTGACTAAGTAGTATATTATTGAATAAATCTTGTCTTAGGTTTAAAGAGATCGAAAGATCTGCACTAGATATTTCGTGTTGAAAACTGTTTAAAAAAAAATTTTCTATGTCTTCTTTTTCTATATCGATATTCTTAAATTGATCAAATTTTTTACTTACTCTTAATGCAGTATCAAAAAAAACAGATGTAGCAAGGTAGCATTTTTCAAAACTAAGCAAAGACATTTCTTCAATTTTAATATTATTAAATTCTGCAAGTATTTTTGCATAATACTTAGAAATATTTATCGAAATATCATGAAGATATTCTCTAGATTTTGGCTCATTTATTTTTTCAAGAAATATTTTGTTATTTTTAAGTATTTCATTTAGATTATTAATATCTGAACTCCTTTCTTTGCTCTACCCATTCTGAAACATCATTTGTTAAATGAGGTGAATTTGTAATCATTTCGTTATAATCTCTAATTTTTTGAGCTATTAATATTTGATTATCTTTAAAATGCGGAAACAGACTCACTAATATTTTTTCTATCAAGTTAAAGGCTCTTCTTTTAATTGATTGTTTTTGATTTCTTATTTTCACTAATTTTTTACTTTGTAATATAAAATTACCAAATTTTGCTTGATAGTATTCATGATGCATAACCTTAAAACCCGACCATTCAAGCATTTTTTCTAATTCATTTTTTGCATATTCTCTAAAATGAGGTCTCCAATCTCCATTATAAAAAATATTACTTTCTAGTAAGGGTATATTGGAACTTTTACCTTTTAAAATACTTTTTAAATTTACAAATCTACTGATATTATCTGTAGTTAAAATCATCATCGAATTTTTTTTTGTAACTCTGTTAATTTCTTTTAAGACAAACGTAGGATCATATAAATGTTCAATTACATCCGTAAAAATTACTAAATCAATTTGATTATCATCAATTATAAATTTAGATGATCGATTTTTATTAAAATTAATTCTTGGATCAAAATCACAGTTAATTAATTCTACATCAATTTTTTTCATATATTTTTTAAACCCTTCATCAAATCCTAAACCTAATCCAAAATATTTTTCTAATTTAAAATTGAAATTTAATTCTTTTATAAGTTTTGCAGTAACACCAGGATAAACACCAACATCTAAAATATTGATTTTTTCATTAGAATTGAAGTGCTCTGAAATTTTTTTAACAATTAAAAAATATCTAATTAAATTCATATTTAATGAATTATTTCCTATTAACAAACTATTGCTATGTTCTTTTATTATAGTCCATGGTAAAGGATTTGCATTTTCAACGTATTTTTTAAATGTTTTAAAATTCATTTAATAACTCTAAATATTTCTCACACATAATTTTATCTGAAAATTTATTGCTGATTTTTTCATAAGCACTTAGACCTAATTTTGATCTTAAATTTTTATCTTTACATAACATTTCAATTTTTATTTTCCAATCTAAGTAATTGAAAGGCTCAACAATAAAACCATCAATATTATTTGTTATAATTTCAGGTATTGCACCCACATTTGATACTACTACTGGTTTTTTTGTAATCATAGCCTCAGCCATAGAGTAACCAAATCCTTCGAAATCAATCGTTGGCATAACAAATATATCAAATAGATTTATTAAATCATAAGATTTATATTCTAAATAACCTGTTAATAATATTTGTTTTTGTAATTTTAATTCAATAATTAATTTATTTATTAAATTTGAATAATTATCATCAGATTTACCAATTATAATAACTTTTGCATATTTTTTTAAATAAACAGAGCTATTATAAATTTTTATTAGATTTTCTATTCCTTTATGTTTTTGAATTGGGCCAATCATTCCAATAATTATCTTTTTATCATCTACATTCCATTTGTTTTTTAAAAAAAATAATGATTTTTTTTGTTTAGGTTTTTCGATACCATTGTAAATTACACAGATATTTTTTATAGGCGTAAGTTTTTGAAGTTTATTTTTACTAGCCAAGGAAACTGTAACAAATCTAATAGATTTTTTTAATATCAATTTTATTAAATAATTTACATAAAGATTGAATAAATTAAATTTCACAATTTTCACTGGGGAGTGATGTATTAAAATATATATGTTATTAGATATTATATTAGCTTTAATAGCTTCTAAAGGTGCATACCAATTTGTAATTCCTCCTGGATAACCTCCATTATCAATTATCACATGATCAGGTTTATATAAATCAATTATTTTTCTAAAATTATATGAAAAGGTATGTTTAAATCTAATATGAGACAATATTTTAGTTATAAAATTATTTGTATTATTTAAATTTTTTTTGAAAGATATGGTCTTATAAATTACGTTGTAATTATAAATCCTTTTTTTTAAAAAATCTAATCCTGTATTATTTGAATTTGTAATTATAAAAAATTTATCTTCAGTATTTTTCCATCCATTAATTAAAGTAGATAGATGTGTATCAACACCTCCGTAACCATACTGCTCATAGTAAATTAATATTTTATTCATTGAAATCTACTTAGTATTGCTTGAAAAAATAATCTTCTGCATCTAAATCTAAATCTCTTATATTATTGAGGATAGAATTACTATTTCTCCAATTATTTATAACTTTATCCGATATTACATTATCTAATTTTTTAGAAGATTTTAAAGAAAACTTATCAAATTTTCTAAAAATATATGAGTGCTTATAAGTTAAGTATGAAATATTTGACATTCTAATAAAAAATCTAGAAAAAGAATTAGTGCTTATATTTATTTTAGTCGATAGTTTTTTTTCTATTGATGGATTATAAATAAGACCAAGGAATTTAAAAATTTTTTTTAGGATTAGTATAGGATTTTTTTTAAAATCTTCATATTTATAAATAAACACATTTTCTTCACCAAATAAACTTAAATATTTTTGAATTAGATGATGATATTCCAACTTTTTGAAGATTAAATGTCCTTCGTGATTAACATCATTAATTAATCTTTTTAAACTAAATGTTCCTCCACTTATTATATAATTACTATAAAGAGATTTAAGCATTTCGTCTTGTCTTCTTATTGAAATTATAATTTTGCTATTTGGAGAAATTAATTTTATTCTATTCATAAGATCGTAAGATCCTCTGCCAGTCCAAGAATGACCAGTTAGATTTTCATCACAAATTAAATTTAGGTATTTATCGTCGTTATATTGAAAATTTTTAAAAAAATGTTTATAAAAATTTTCTATATTAAAATTAATATTATCTGGCTCTATAAATAAGTCATAAAAGTTTTTATTTCTTTCATTTTTAATTGTATTTAAAAAATTTATTTGTGGATGCATATTATATGCATACTTTTGAAACCAAGTAGAAGCAGTTTTATGATATCCAATATGAAAATTTATATTGAGTTTTTTATCATAATTTTCCATATTTTAATTTATCAATTAATTTCCATAATCTATTAAGAGATTTATCATCAAATTTGTAATAAAAGAACTTAAAATCATTCATATTTTTTTTATCTCTATTTATATTAATTTTATAGTTTTCCATCCTATCTTCTAATTCATGTGCATTATTTAAAACATCTACATTTTCCTCTTTATCAAATAATGGCACATAACTATGATCATATAACCTTACTACATTTATATTGAAGGCCTTAGATTCAACAGCTAAATTAGAATATCCACAAACAAGCAAGTCTGTAATAGATAATAAATCAAGTGTCTTATAATTTTTTAAAATCTTTATTTTATTATTTAAATTATATAGTTTTAATAAATCAAACAAATATTTATAATTTTTTGATGGATGTGGAGATAAAAATATTTCCCAATTATTTGAAAAGTTTATATTTTTAATTAATTTTATTAAATTTACAGAATCATTAATAGAAGGTGTAATCAATAATACTTTTTTATTATTAATATTAAGTTTTGATTTTAATTTTTTTGATAAGATTTCTTTATTTTTAATTAGATTAAAATAATTAATTGTTTTTAATGATCCTATAATTGCAATTTTATCTTCAGGAAAAAATTTTTTTAAAATATTATAATAATGAAGCCCTTGGACAAAAAAATAATCTGGAACTGGTGATTTATTTTTATCTAAGCTTTCATTATGATCAAATTCAATCTTTTGATTATTTACACAGCCATAATTTTTTGGATTCATACTGTGCTGTACAGCTATAAACTTATTTTGAGGGTTAACCTTTTTTCCAAGAAAATAGTATGCTCTATTTTGAACAAATAATTCTCCATATGAAATTATTATTTGTGGCTTTCCAATATCAATTAAAAATTTATATATACCAAAACTTTGTAATTTAGTTTCTTCTATTTCTGTGAAATAAAATTCTTTCCATTCATTGATTAAAATTTCAAAAATATTAATACCATAGAAGTTAAAATTATTCCTAAAACTGATATTTTTTTCAATTTTATTTAAATAAAAATATTCTGAGATTGAAGAAAAATAGATATTTAATATATCTTTAATATTTAAATGAGATTCAACAAATGCTATGTTTATGTTTTTCTGTTCTTTTAATTTTTTTAATATTTGTTTCAAACTAATTGAATAATCTTTTTGATATTTTCTGAAACAAGCTAAGTAATTAATTTCACGTAATTCAGTATCTTTTAAATTTAAAAAATGCCTATCATACTTTATTTGATTTTTATTTATTATCCAATTTGCAGGGAAAAGAGTTCTAAACCATATATTAGTTTTAATTTCTTTAAATTTTTTTATTTGCTCTTCTTTATATTTCTTTAAATTATAATAAACATAAAGATTTTTTAAGAAATTTTTTAATAATTTAGGAAACTTTATAAAAAAATAAAATTTTTTAAAGAGATAGTAACTAAAAAAATTTTTATTAAATAAATATGTAATTTTTATACTTTTAAAGTTAGTTCGTATTACTAATGATAATAAATAATCATCCGTAATTAATTGATCTTTTATCTCTATATTTTTATAAATAAATATAAGGAAAATTCTTTTTATCCATTTGTTATTAATTTCAGTATCTCTTTTTACTAATGGACAAATCCACCAAGTGGACATGCCTTGCCACGTGAAATGGTTATAAATATCTTTGTTTTTTATTTTACTTTGTGGAAAATTTGCAATCCAGTTATTATAATTACTTATTAATTCATCCCACGCTTGATCTAAATTTTTTTGTAATATTGAGCTTTTATCAAATACTAAATTATTATTTTTATATATTATTTTTTTCATCAATCAATTAACATCTTTAAAAACTTTAATTACCTCCTCCATTAAATTTTTGGGACCAATAGTTATTCTGATAAAATTTTCAAAACCTTTAATCTTCATAGAAGTATTAACTAAGATTTTCTTTTTAGATAATTTTTTTATAATAAAGTTATAATTTTTGTTAAGATTTATATGTATAAAATTAGCATGAGTTTCTATGTATTCATATTTTAATTTTTTTAATTCTTTAACAAGAAAATTTTTTCCGATTAATTGATTTTTTAAATTATTTTTTACAATTTTTTGATTTTGCAATAATTGTGACGAAATAAAAGCACCTAAAGAATTGATTTCATACATTGGTCTGATTTTTTTTAAAATATTAATTATTTTTTTATTTGAGACAAGATAACCAACTCTTAAGCCTGCAATACCAAACATTTTTGAAAAAGTTCTACTAATTATTAGATTGTTAAATTTGCTAAAATGTTTGATTAATGTTTTATCTGTATAACCATAATATGCCTCATCTATTAAAATTGGGGTATTTTTTTTATTACAATAATCGATGATCATAATCATATCATTCATATTTAAAATAGTCCCAGTAGGACTGTTTGGATTTGCAATTATTACTAAGGATGTTTTTTTATTTATTTTAGATAAAAATTTTTCTACATTAATTGATAAGTTCTTATTATATTTTATTTTTACACTTTTAGCATTATAAATTTTAGCATATATATCTACCATCGCAAACGTTGGATCTAAATAAACTACTTCATCTTTTGGATTTACAAATATTTCAAAACAACTTTTTATGGCAGCATCTGATCCAGCAGTAAGCAAAATATTATCTTTTTTTATTTTTAAATTTTTTTTTAATAAGTTATATAAATCTTTAAAATTGGGATAGGCCGTTACGTGAGTTGAAGTAAAATTTTTTATAACAGTATTTAAGAAAAACTTATCAAAATCATCATTTTTTTCGTTCTTATCAAGTCGAATACTAGAATATCTAGAATTATTATTGTCGCTATATCTATATATATTGTCTAACCACTTCTTATATTTTAGGTTTTTCATCCTTTATTTTTTATCCACCACTCAGCTTGACCAATTTGCCATTCATAATCCAAATCAATACCTGCTTCATTTATATGAGGTAAAATTTTTCTACCCATCCACTTTTGAGGTTCAAGTCCATTTTCTAAATTTTCTAAATTTCTTGATCGAATTACACTTATTGCTACATCAGCAAAATAAACTGCTCCTTGACTATCTCTGTCACAATTTATTAAATTTATATCAGGATGATATTCAAAAGGTATATAAGGTTGAAGATATCCTTTATTATCTATTTTTCTTGCTCTAGATGGACTGAACATATTATACTCACTTACTGTTACAACTGAGTCAGCTTGAGGATTATTTTTAAGTTTAAGAATACACTCTTCAACAATTTTTGAATTAATTGTTGGTGCATTACAAAAAAAAAGAACAAGTATTTCAGGTTTTCGTTCACAAATTTCTAATATTTTTCTATAACCATGCTTATAAGCGTCTTCTCCTAAGGCTTCAGCAGTTGCAAGATAGTCTGGTCTATCAATTATTTCGAAATCCATTTCTCTTCCCAATTCCTTTAATCTATCATCATCTGTTGAAATGAAATTTTTATCAATTAGTTTGCAATTTTTAGCTGAATTCATTGGATACCATGCTAATGGTTTATTGTTAACAAGATATAAATTTTTGCCAGGGAAGCCTTTGCTACCTTTTCTACCTAAGATTAAAGAACAAATCATTTATACAACTACACATCTTGAACATGGATCAATTTTATTTCTTTCTTTATTTAAATGTGTTTCTCTTAAAAAATTATAATCTTCACTATTCCATATACCTTGAATAGTTTTATTTTTAACATTTAAATTTAATAGAGTGGTTAAATAATCAACATCACATGGACACGCCTTTCCATCCCACCAGATAAACATTCTTCTCCATAAGTCTGAGCATGCCTTTTCTACCTCTTTCTTTTCTGAAGAATAAACATTTTCCCATGGATTGTAATCGACAAAAGAAACCTGATCTACATACTTCTTCCAAAAGTTATCTAGATTATCAAGGTCTTGAGTATCATTATATTTAACACCAGATACTCTTGTAATAATTTTAGAATTACTAAATTCTTTAGTCTTAATTTCATAAAAGTTTTCAATTCTTCTTAAAATATTTTCTAACTTACCATTAACTCTGAGTTTACTATACAATTCTGGGGTTGCAGCATCAGCTGAAAAAACTAGAGTTTGAATTCCAGACTCTAAAATGGATCTTGATATTTTTTCATTTAGCAATGAAGCATTAGTATTAATTTTAACTGCTAAAAACTTATCGCGCATATAATCTAACATTTGTGGTAGTTTTTTATTAACAAAAGGCTCACCTCTTGAGGCCAATGTTACACCTTCAACATTTCCTTCAATTTCATCTATGATTTGCTTGAATAATTCTAAATCCATTGATCCCATATGACCATTTTTTTTATCATTTAAATTTTTATCAGTTTGAAAACAAAATACGCATCTATAATTACAAATTGATGATGGCTCAATCTGAATTACAGGAGGATACTTGCCAGTTATTTTTTTCTTAGGATAAATATCGTACTGATATCTATATCTCAGATACCTTTTTAATATATTAAGATCATTCAAATCTGAAAGTCTTGAAATTTCTTCGCAAACATGTTTCTTTAAAGTAAATCTCTCTGTATCATTTTTTAATTCACTATCAGTTAAATCTAATATAGCTAATCTCAAAGGATCATCTAAACTTAAATTGTTAATATTTTTCTTAAGCTCTTGCAAAGATTGGAAAACATTCTCAAGGTTTTGAAACTCACCTCTTATCTCAATAAAACTATCACCTTTGTTATATGTGCCATTATTTTTCATTATAAACTGAATAAAATATTGTTATTAGTTATCTTATTATCATATTTTTATACAACTTTTCTAATTTATTATTCATTTCTAAGGTCGTCAATCAGCTCCATAAGCCCTTGACCCATATCTATATGAAGTGAGGGTATGTATTTTTTACTAATTTTTTGTTTATATTTATAGGGAGTTCTAATGTAATGACCTTCTATTTTTTTATTAGAAAATTTTATGGAATTTTTTTTAAGATTTAATATCTCTCTTAATGTCTCAAGTAAGTCAATAACTTTGATAGTCTGACTACCTGAGATTGTGATTTTTTCATTTATGTATTTTTTGTTAAGTATTTCAATACATGCTTCTGATGCGTCATAAACATGAATATAATCTCTGATAGACTCTGGATGACCGTCATATTTTAATATTTTATTATTAATAGCATTTTCGATAATTTTTCTAATACCATTATCTTTATTTGATCTAGGACCATACAATGAACCAAATCTTAATGTCGTTGTTTTTAAATTAAACCTTCTTTGATATTCTTCTAAATAAATTTCTGCAGATTGCTTGCTACAACGATAAAATCCTCCCTCGTCTCCATAAACATATAATGTGCTTGCAAAAATATATCTCTTTATTTTATTTAAGATACAGGAATTCATAATGTTAATATGACCTTTTAAATTAATATCAATGGTCTCGGATGGTTTATCTATGACTTGATCAATGTCAGATAGAGCTGCGAAATTAAAAACGTAATCATTGTTTTTTAAAGATTTATTTAAAAGATCCTTATTAAGTACATTGCAAAGAATAAATTTTTGATTTTTTTTAATCCATTTAGATTTTGCTATATCTAAAATTGTAACTTTGTAACCTTCGTCTGACAGCCTATCAGCGACATGAGATCCTAAAAAACCCGACCCACCAACTACAACGACTTTTTTCATCAATTCTAAGTACTATAATAGTTTTTATAAATATTGTAATAAAATCCTGGCAACGACCTACTCTTCCATGTCTTAAGACAAAGT